>OCVV011277950.1_pt1 | contig 15649 bp, 17 predicted proteins | sample 1539721 | NCBI WGS metagenome assembly OCVV01 (sample SAMN02144230, study PRJEB22623) | gut metagenome | biome: sheep rumen | host: Ovis aries | place: New Zealand
GGTGTGTACCGGTGTATGCACCCCAGAAAGGAAGGTCATCGTTATGACTACTTCAAAGATTATTATTCTCGTAATTATTTTTGGACTTGGTATTCTCTTCTTCTGGCTTGCGTTCCGCAAGAAAAAAACGAAGAAGCCAATTCAGGATATGCCGGTTCATCCTCACACTCCCAGCAGACCAAAACCGCAGCCTACGACAACAACTACTACAACTACCGAGTGGAGAGAAACCGAACAGAGACGAAAAGCAGCAAGCGAAGCAGCAACAAAGATGTGCGAGCATAGGATGAACAACAGAGGCAGTGAAGCTGTCCAGATCATACAGGTCATCAATCAGCAGCGAATTAATGTCAACATCAGCACACTCAACACTGCTCAGGATAGGATCATGCGTATCTGTGCTCACGCTGAGAAGATTCGTGATAATATCAGCAGATACCGAAATAATCCGAATTATCTCAAGCAGCTTTACCGTGAGGGTGTGGGCGTCTCCGATGAAGCACACAAGCTGAGACTGGAAATCAAGGCACTGAGAGATATGCTTTATCGAATGGGCGCTACCAACCACTCTATCCGTGTGCTCCATAAGCAGGTCAATGCTTTTTACCAGAGTGTGTACGAAGATGAAATCGAGCTCAATAACCGCAACAGAATTCTTCGTACCTACATTGGCAGGAACTTCGAACCGGCTGAGCGTGGTTGGAATGATGATATCGAGCACCGAGCAATGGTGAAACGAGCAAGTTGAGATTTCTAATCCATACTACATATTCTAAGCTAGTGAAGCAGAGAGGCTTAAACCTCTTTGCTTCACAGAAAGGAGATAAAACATGTATGTAAAAAACAAAAAGGCATTTGTCTACTGTTGTATGCTGATTGCCCTCTCATTTATAATAACTCTTCGACCTATGATTTTAAGCACATATGCTTCCTCGAATAGTAGCAGTGTTCTTCTTTATCTGGGGACATTTTTGCCAATGTTGGCTCTTTTCTTGTTCGCATCACGATATATTGAGTCAGCCTTTCGCATGTTAGGCTGTACTTTAGCAACAGTCCTCACACTTGGAAATGCTTCAGCAATGCCGCTTCTCAGATATACAAGCGCCTATGAAGTGGACAATGTATTGGCATACTCCAAAAGCCTGTGTATGAATTCTTTGATAACTGTACTTCTTGTCCCTGCGGTGTGGTGTTTCATCTGGTTTTACAAGTTGATGTATGATGAACCCAAACATCACAAATGGCTCTGTGGAGTCTATCTTGGTATATCCGGAATTCTCGCTCTGGCTATTTTTTTCCTGACCGACAAGGATTCAGAGACAACCATCATCCGTCTTTCAAGAATAAGCCTCCAAGCTGCACTTCCAGTAATGATATTTTCCATTTTGGGGCTATCACTGTCATGGCATATCCCAAAAAGAGGTATGTGTATTGCCTCATTGGCGGCAGTCGGAGTAATTAACACCGTCCTCTTTCTAAGGGGCGAAACAGGTATTCCTTTGATAACTCTGCTATCGTTTTGCTTGTGGTATTATCTGTTGCAGCCTATAAGGTATCCGCTTGTTTCTGTTCTGCTTCCTGTTGTATTGGGCAGTGGCGTGGCTGGTGTAATTGTAATCCACATGCTGGCTTCAGTATTGCCTACAACAGGATTCTTGCATACATTGTCGACCAAGATTGAAGGTAGAATCTTTTCTGATTCCGTAGATCAGGTAGAACGTGCGCTTAGAAGCATTAGAACCGGAGGATTCTGGGGATCGAACGGCTATAACATCAATGTTCCAGAAGCCTCAAGCGATTTTTGTCTTGCCACTATTCTCCATTACTCCGGGCTTATATTTTTAGTTCTACTGCTTGCAGCAGCAATTCCTTTGTTTTATTTCGGAGCGAAATACTATACGAATAAGAAACATGATCTGTATACTGACCTTGGGAGCATATCGATGGCTGTGGTGTACACGATGGTGTTCTACAACATACTGATGTGCTGCTCTTATCTGCCGGTACTAGGGTCGCAACTTCCATTTACAGGAGTTTCAATCACGTACTCAATCCTATCGTCTTTTTTACTCGGTGCGATCACATATTCAAACGAAACAGTCCGTGGATTTATTGATAGACTGAAGGGAGGTCTTGAACATGCGCAATGCTAAGAGGTACACTCTTATCATCACTGCTCTTATGGCTGTTTTCAGCATCCTCGCAGTTACATCGCTCTCGAAGCTGATACTAACTTCTCCTAAACATGAACTCACAGGATTAGAGTACATTCTTGGGGATATGGAATACGCTGTGGGCAACGACTATGGTCTCGTCTATAGTCTTGACGGAACACCGATTGTTGCAGAGAACGATGGACATTACTCTGCCATCAACGGATATTCCGAGATAATAGGTGACGAGAGTGGTGGAATGGTATATGAGCTGAAATCCATTCTGTTGGCTAATTCGTGTGATGCGAATAAACGAAACAGAACCGGAAACAGCATCATAACGACTCTTCATTCAGCAGGACAAACGACAGCACATACCGTTTTGTCAGATTATGGTGAAGATGTGGAGGCAAGCATCTGCGTTCTTCTGAAAGACGGTGCTGTCCTTGTATCAGCTACTAACGCCTCTTATTCTCCGCAAGCGTTTCTGGATCCTGAGCAATACAAAGATCTGTATGTAGACTACAATGCAGCAGAAGCCGCAAAAGGTTCGTCCTTTAAGCCTGTTGTGTATAGAATGATTTTAGGACACCTTGACGAGTTGTCGGATGGAATGTCTTTTGTTGGTACAGATTTTGAAGATCTGTCAGAAGTGAATACCTACGGAAATACGATACATAACTGGGATTACTACTATTCTGCCAATTACGATACAATGCGTGATGATGGTACATACTCCAGACTATGTAGTCTTACAAATTTGCTTCAGTATTCTTCCAACACCGCACCAGTGCGGCTCACGCAAGATATCGGGTTTAAAAAGTCGTATCAGTACATGAACAAATTATATGGTCTCGACCAGCCGCTTAACACAGATATGAATACGCTTACGGTAGAGCCAATTACATCTGAAGAGAGACTGCCATATTTCTTCTTCGGTCAGGATGCATCTGTTCCTGCCATAAGAATGGCGCAGCTATATAATTACTGTATCTCAGGTGATTACTACGTTCCGTTCTACTGTGCAGCGGTAAAAACTCCGGATGGCGCAACCATATACATGGCTGATCCAGAACCCAAGGAGCAATATTCTATGGACATATCTGTTCGGGACGATATTCTTGTAAATGCACTGTCAGATACCTTTGAATCATATTTGGATAATAGGCTGGTAGCGGCTTATCCGGACGAGTTGTTGCACTCGAGACAGATACTCACCAAGAGTGGAACAGCGGAAAACGAGGATGGTACTGAAAACAGGGTTCTGATGATGAGTGTCTTGTCTGAGGATCGGTCTGATGTTATTTGTACAGCGTGTATCTGTGTCAATGGCACAAGCTCGTCAATCACCAACGCTGTATTCATTGAGAAGCTGTTCTCTGTGTTAGAGTCTATGAAGATTATCTGAAGGAGGAGTTACTGTATGAAAAACAAAGTAAAAGGTGTTCTTATTATAGTCTTGATAGCAATTATCGGGATTTGCCTTATAAAGATATTTGATAAGAATATCCCTGCCGACGATACAGCTGTGAAGGATAAAGGATCATACTCCTATTACTATGCTGATCCAACTCTGCCAACTGACGAATCAGGTGGAGGTATCAACTTTTATGATAAGTAAGAACACAGTACAAAATTTTCCTGTGCAGAACACTAAAAAAGCCTTGCAAACTTGATATTATTGTAGTGAAGAGGGTTTGATGACAAATCGAGGAGTGCTTAGTGCATTCATTTGCTGAGACGCAGAGTACACCAATTTGTACGGTTCAAAAAACACTCCTCGGAAAGTTCAAAAAAATTTTTCTTCAAACTCTAAAATAGTTAGTTAGCAACGCTATTATAGAGTAGAGGCACAGAGAGTTCGACAAAACTGCACAGACTGTTGTATAAGGCACAAGATGAGCTTGATGCAAATTTGTGCAATTCGCCGAACTTGGAGATTTTGCCTTAACAAATGCCGAAAATGGCATATTTTTAAACAAGCGAACACAACGACAATAGAGACTTGACAAACGGCATCTTGAAAACCGAATACAATGAGAGCTGAAGTTGAGAAGCTCAGATAAACACAACAGCTACTGTATTAGGCTTGATGATACAGGGGCGGCGCCCAGACGTACTACTCTTTGAATGGAGGTGAGAAAATGTTCAGAGACAAGTTCTTCCCAAGCATTATTTCCACAGCGAAGCACGGATTTCGCAAAAAGAACGCATCGGATTTAGAAAGTCCGCACACAGATATGGCTGATGTACTCCGCAGACTTTGTACCGATAGCGAAAACCCAAAGATGTACATTGACACCTGTGTATTGCTTCATCAATACGGTTCGGAGCTGCTCGATGCAATCGAAAAGGTGTTTCCTGCTCATCATCTGGAGTTGTTTGTTCCTACGTCAGTTTTGTACGAACTTGAGAACGTGGGGAATAAGGATGCAACACAAAGGGTGCAGAGCCGTGAAATGCTCGAAAAGATAACAGCATTAGAGCAAAACGGGATAGTACATATCGTACTTACAAACAGCCCCAAGTTCACTGACGCCGGATTGCTTTCAAGATTTGTTTCCGAGTGCCAGTTTCACGATATCATCCTTCTTACGCAAGATCGTGAATTAGCCAAAAAATCCCAGCAGCTCACGTCTTTTCTTAACGGCTGCATGAATACAACCCATGAAATTAAAGCTTATAAGTTGACTGCACAAGGTAGTCTGATTGAAAATGACGAATGTCGTATAATTGAAAGGAAGGTAATCAGCTATGGCAAACCTGAAGTTTACAGCAGAGAACAGCATCCCTACCCGTGTTTTTACTCCCATGTCTAACGCCCCGTCGACAAGCAAGATCCTTGGCATGAAGCAGCTCAGATTCGACATTGACCCCGCAACCGGAAGACGCCGGAGCAAGGATGGAAGGAAGCAGAACCCCAACGCACCTCTTGCCAATGCGATTTCTTACCGCTACGGATATTTTGAGCCTGTCCATGTTAAGATCCGAGCCATTAGTTCTACAGCGCAGAATGCCGGTATGCTCAACCTCAACGAACTGTACCCGATTCGCCCTGATGAGGTTCTCCAGCTCGTGATTTCTCTGAAAAATGCCGGCATCATCACCCGTTATTCCAACTACGGCAACTGTATCTATATCGAGCTGAATCCAATTGCAAAGAAGTTCTACGACAAGGAATTCGCCATTCTTCACATCCTGAATTCGATTAGCAGGAAGCACGTTGACGAGTGCTATTATGAGTGCGTTCTTGCTGATACATATGGTAGTGAAAAGTATGTGATGGACATCATTTACAGAGAAGGCAGTCGAGTCACCTTCGTGGTTACGGCACTCTCCAAGAACATTATGTTCCCAGCGCAGCTTGATAGAATCGTCAAAATCGCAAACAGACTGAAGTCGGTAACAGTTGTGATCTCCCCCTCTGTCAACATTAACGAGCTGATGGCAAAGCTCAGATACATGGTCAACAGTGGTGTAAGCATCAAGCTCGTTCCGTTCAATCAGATCAACCTTATCTAAGAGCAATGAGCACTCCGGTGCTGGGGTTAGCTCCTCAGTACCGGAGCCAGAAAAGGAGTATATTATGGATTACAATTTAAACAGTAACGATAAACTTGACCTCATCCTGCAGAGCAATGCAGCGATCCTGTATCATATGGGTATCTCTTATGCTGAAGGGCAAATGACTGGGAAGGTCGATCATCAGAAGGCGGTCGATTGTTATCGCCAGGCAGCAATGCTTGGAAATTCCGATGCTATGTTCTGCCTTGCTATTTGCTACAGCAATGGATACGGAGTTGAACTCGATCATTCAATTGCTTGTGAGTGGTATATGCAGGCTGGCAACCTTGGACATTCTCAGGCTCTCTACAACCTCGGACTGTGCTACCAAAACGGCTTGGGCGTTCCCGTAGAATACGAAACAGCAGATGTGTACTTCCAGCGTGCAGCGGGACCTGGCAATACGGAAGCAAGTCCAAATCTCGGTTAACTGTGGGGGTGAGCTATGATGATGTACATTATCATAATCGGGTCTGTTGCGGTAATTCTTTGGATACTTGCAGACGGTCTGCGAGGTTCATCGAAAAACAGGACAAGCAATGATAAGTTCTCTAAATTTGATTCGCCTAAAGCAAACGGCAAGGGAACTTTCCTCAATCAGGCACACACAGTTTTTAACTGGCTATTTAAGTCACGTCATTAACAGAAAGGAGAATCCTATGGACAATATTTACACAAGGTTTACTTGCAGACTGATCGATGAGCATCTTGTTCCAGATCCCACCCAGCTTACCAGCATTGATCGTGTCTGCGATATGAGTGATACGCAGGCAACTGTATGCGAGATCCTTGAGCAGCAAAGGAATGGGAACTATATTCTCGTTGTCACAGATTCCCCGGATATCTGCAACCTCGTTCTTGCATTTAACCCCACGTTAAAGGATCATAAGATATCCGTCCTGTGCAATGAAGAACTGCATGCAGATGATGCGATTGCTGAGTTTGACAGACTTGAGAAACTTCTTCATACCGAACCCGGAATCGAGTATTTCCCCGCAAAGGAAATCGAGGAAGGCATATTTGAGGCAGATACCGGTCAGCTTCTCGTTCATTGCACAGATGCATATGCAAAGTCTGATGAGAATGCCCAGCTTTTGTATTCGTCCGATGGACAGATGTGGGGATATGTTCTCCCTTATACCGCCGCACATCTTGTTGGAAAACTTCATAGTCACCTTGAAAGCCTGTCACTTACAGAACGAACTGCGGTTGCAGTTGCGGTGGTGCATTGTTTTAAGGAAGAGCACCTGTCCGATTCTATCTTCCTCTTCAAGACAGAGAATGGTCTCGCCATTCAGCCCATCGGAGCTCCGACTATTTGTTCCAGTAAGGAACTGTACGTTCTTCTATACGAGATTTACTTTGGACATTCACCGTCAAAGGACAGAATGCTCGCGCTTATAGAAGACAGAATGAACCATACGGAGTATCCTGCTGCACTGTTTGAATTCTTTGAATGCGCCTTTGCCGACAAGATTTATCCTGGTTTACCCTGTAGGGCTGCTACACTGGACTTACTGGAAAATACGCTTCACCGTATGATGTGGTTTATCGCTAAGGAGGTATGAATATGATCGATATCAAAACATTTAACACGGTGGGTTACACCATCGCTGGCAGAAGACACTCTTCGATGGGTAAAGAAAATGAAGATGGATATGAGGTCTTTGAGGATGACCGCCTGCTGGCACTCTGTGTTGCTGACGGATGCAGTGAAAGCCCTTGTGCAAAAGCAGCCAGCGAGGCAGTCCTGAAGGCTCTTATTGAGTTTGCACAAGGTGACATCTGGGAAATGAGAGCGAAGCAGATTAAAACCAGTGTTCTGAAAGTGATTGACAAGTATCTTCTGGCTGCACCCTATGAGTACAGACTTCTCGCATGCACATGCGCACTCGTGGCCTATAATAAACTCTCGGATAGCTATATCGCCCTTTCTATTGGGGATTGCCAGGCGTTGGTTATGACAGAAGAACTCGAACCCAAGCAGCTTCTTGCTCCAGTGAACATTTTCAGACATCGGGAACATACTGTTTTCGCCAACAGCTCGATGGCTGCAAATGCAATGAAGGTTGAGATCGGATCCGCTTCAAATATCGCAGGATTTATTCTTGTAAGTGACGGCGCCGAAAGGCTCTGTGAGCCTGCCAATGCAGATGACCTTATTCAGCTTTCCTCCGTTTGCGCCATCTCTGCTAACCATGCGCAGACTGCCCTTAAAGATCATGTGTCAAATGTCATTGCACCCGCAACAAATGATGATATCACAGTTCTTCTGACCATGCGTTCCAACAGTGATCGAATCACCAGCATAGCAACAGCTACTTGTAATACCGCCATCGAAATGGATGCAGATGAGGAGGAAGAGACGGTTAGCGAATATATGCCTGATGAAGATGTTGCTGCTGATTGCATCCTTGATATCGACGACAGCGAAGAATCGGAGACTTCTTCCGCTATACTCAATTTCCTTGCTACACCCAGAACGGCTGAAGAACTCATTGTTGCTGGTTACTGCAACCCCTCAGAAGTATTGTCGTACATCTATCCCCTTATAAAGGAAGGTTTCGTCGTTTACGATGATTATCATTTCTCAGCCGTAAAAGGAGGTTAACTATGTGTGATTACATCTCTTATCTCAGGCAGGTATATCCACTGTTGCAAAACAAGCACTCGAAGAAATCAATCATCTGCTGAAGCTTCAAAAAAAGCACGTATATGGGATCATGCCCATATACAGCCATTATCCTTCAGTAAATGAGATTGCGTTGTATGCAAAGGTATATAAGTTTCTCCCCAAGCCGCTTATCCCTGAAAGCAGCATCATTATTGAGCTTCTTCCCCTTGCTGTTCCCTTCAGTGTATTCGTCGATGAATTACATCGCTTCCGAAAACGTCTGAATGTCAAGCAGGCATATGCTGTTTTCCTCGATATTCTGTCCCCGTTGGAGCATATGCATAAAGCTAAGGTTATACACAGAGATATTAAGCTTGACAACCTGATGTTAATTAGACTGCCCAATGGTACAGTTCGAGTTGCGATATCTGATTTCAATATCAGCCGTGAATTTTTAGGTACATCAGTTAGTCAGTATACGCCAATGGGTACACCGGGTTATAATCCCCGCATCGAAGAAAAGATACTCAAACCATCTCATATGACGAAAGCAGATGCCGAAAAATATGATTTGTATGCAGCAGCACAGTGTATGTACATATTACTGAACAGAGGCACAATGGCACCGAACCGTGGTAATGTCCCTGCACCAAAAGATAGTCCCTCATACGAATTCTCAGAGCTCCTGAGAAGTATACTGACCCCCGATATCTCTAAGATTCCCACTTGTAGTACTGTGCGAAAGAAACTTGAGGGAATGCTGAAGCAGGATTATCCGCAGAGAAGATCGATGCCAAGAAACCATGGAAATCACATGTATCATAAGCCAAGACCCAAGCGTTATTTCTAAACCGTGGCAGGAGCTACAATACTCATATACTTACACACCCATGTTGTATTGTGGCTCCTTGCGCCGTTCGTGAAAACGAAATTGTAATACAATATGATTTCTTGAAAGGAGACTACCTATGGAAGAAAAGAAAAACGTTTTCATAAATTTGTCAAATCATCCGTCTCAAAAGTGGTGTCAGGATCAGAGGAATGCGGTGGATAAGCTCGTTCCTGATGCGAAAATCATGGATTATCCGTTTCCTTCAGTTGACAGTTCTCTGAATGAAGCCCAAATTATCAAACTGTCAGAGCAGATGGTCACTGAAATCGTTGCATTAAAGCCTGCGGCTGTTATGTGTCAGGGCGAGTTCGGGTTAACTTTCTGCCTTGTAACGATGCTGAAGAGAATGGGAATCAAAACTGTATATGGTTGTTCAGAACGAAAAGCAACTGAAAGGCAGACGGATAATGGTACGGAAAAAGTAGTCACGTTTAGCTTTGTAAAATTTAGAGAATATTAGCCACTGCCACATTTCGCCATGTAACTCTACTGACCCACTGCCTGCTTTAGCTTTCCAGAATAATTTCAAATTTTGCTCTTCAAAGCCTTAAAATTGTCTGCGATTCAGCTATTACATTTATGTAAGGCTGTTACATACGCTTATCCGAATGCGAATACTAATAGGACTTATGAAAAGAAAAAGGAGGAAAGCTTTATGAAAAACACGATCAACGCTCAGGTATTCTGCAAGAAGAATAACATCAACACACTCGATTTCTACCTCAGAGTTCACAAAAACGAAATGCATCTCTTCACGACAAAATACTACTCAAGCGTAATTTATCAGACGTATTGCAACGGGAAACGCATTGAGGAAGCCTACAATGGAACCGGTATGATCAGGCAGCAGAAGCTGAGAGAACGCATTCTTCGCATGGCAAAGTACACTGCATCCGAATATGCTCTCGATCTGTTCGATGTGCCTCGACGTAGAAAGCGTCTTGATGATGATTTTGAGATAGCCTAATGTATCATTCACCTAAGAGTACATAACAAATTCAATTGGAGGATTGTCTTATGAAAGAAAGAGATTATTCGATGAACATCGCAAATGCAGTTTGTGACTTTCTCAGCGAAGATGATTGGCATTTCTCATTTGACCAGGAGCGTGGCATCTTCAAATTTGGGCTGCAGCTTACAGCAATTCCAGTATAGACCGGGAAGACAGCCGAAAATTACAAAAGAACAGAGAAAAGCAATGATAAAACCGGTAAAGGAAAGACCTGACATTACAATCAATGAAATCGTTGCAGATGGCTTCTCTTCGAAAACGTCATGAGGACTTTATAAGGGAGCTTCAGGCTCCCTTGATGTCTTCTGATCCTCTAAATAAGCATACTTCTATTTCATCTGATAGCCCATCCTCAGATGAGTCAGAATTAGATAAACAATTGATAGTAGAATTACAGGAGAAATTTGACGAACTGTTCAGACCGGATGATGACGATGACAACTGATTTTGGTCATTTTAGGGCTGTTATAGTACTCTAATTAGAAATGTGTACTAAGCCAATACGTGAGTTTCACAAAAAAGTTACAAAAAGCTGATGAAAAGGGTTGCAAAAAACGTCGATATGTGTTATAATATGACTATATACATTCACGGATTCGAGGCATTTTTGTGATTCGTGACATAAAGCGACAACCAATTCATATTTGATACAGGGGTGATTTCTTGTCTAATATCATTTTAACTAATATCAGCAGAATGAGAAAGGGATTTCCATTCCAGAACTACCATACAGACGACAGGGGTATAATACGTGGGCGGTATACCAATGAGGCTCCCGTTAAATACCTGTTGGGCTCTATTTATGAAGACGCTCCGGATACAGACTGCACGATTATTTCAGTCACGACTCCGGAGGCGCAAGAAGCGTTCATAGCTTTTCGCAAGACCATAAGGCGGTATTGTCAAAGAAACAACTACACAAATCTGTCTATTGAAAGTATTACATACGATAAGAATTTCGGTACGGTAATTGCGGAAATCATAAATAGGGTAAAGAAGGAAGATCGTGTCTATATCGATACTACTGGCGGCTTTCGTGATTCTGTATATATTCTTATGGCATCTGTGCGTATATTGGAGTATTCGGGTGTCAGACTCGAAAAGGCTGTATACTCTGTACTGAACAACTTTAAACCACCTAAAAAAAGCCAGAGCGATGCTCCCATGGTGCCCCAAAAAAGAGCGAAGAAGCCTAACAGGATAGACAATATTACAGACACATACAATATGTTTAATCTTATTAACGCTGCAAACAGCTTCACTTCATTTGGAAATTCTGAAGAGCTCGCAAACTTCTTCTCCGAATGCCACAATTCTGATATCAAAAAGGCGATTGACGTTATGAGCCGATTTTCGGACGAGGTTACGCTGTGCAGAACATCAAATCTCAACAGTCTTTTGAGTGAACTGAACGAAATACTGACGAGCATACAAAGCATGAGTACTAATGTAGAAACTGAGATCTTGTTCAAGAGTCTATCCGGTGTCATCAGGGAGAAACTTGGTGCGAGGAATGGAGAGGAAATTGATTACCTTGACGTTATTACTTGGTGCCTTGACAACCGAATGATCCAGCAGGCCGTTACAATATATGTGGAGAAAATGCCGGAATTTTTATTTAGTAAGAAGATTCTGTCTTATAATCCCATGAATATTAAGATGGACTCTTTCCCCAAGACATTTGATATTTACTACAACTTGCTGTACAACGGATTTCTGAAGCTCACCACCAGTATTACATTATCGCATTATCCCATTGGAAATCTGCTCTTAAGGCTGAAAAGAGATGATCCTGCTGTTTATAAGGAGATATGCACTGTAAACAGTATCAATGATTTGAGCATAAAGGATCAGCTTACACAGGATGAACGAAGAGGAGTTCTGAATCTGATTCGAGTCAAGAATGTTTTGTTTTCTGAGCCAAATGTTAGACGCACAGTGGAGAAAATCGAAAGTAAAAAGCAGAATACCAAGCTGCGGAGCTTTGCAGACAGCGATATTTTTGAGAGTGCGGCGACTACCGCGGAAGCATTTGTCAATGGGCTGTTAAAAAAGAAGGAGTATGTATGCTTGTTACAGGGAGAGTATACTCCATACACACCAAAAGTCTGGGATGCCGCAGATATAAATGTGGTTGAACATCTGGAGCGTATCATGACTGAAAACAAAAATATGTATTCCGTAAGTTCTAAGGTTGAGCCCGATGATATGAAAGAGGTGCTAAGAACTCTCATATTTGTCAAGCGGTATGTTAGAAATGCCTTGAATCATGCCAGCGAGGAAAGGCACTTAGCAGATGAGTATGACGAATACTTCAGTGACGTGAGATATGATGCCGCTGCTGATTTGTCTGTCACAGAGATTGAAACCGTTATTCGAAAGGCAGTAGACCTTATAAGAAAAATCACATGTTAACAGGAGGATTTTATGAAAAAATTCATTATGACCAGTCCCTACCAGCCCAAGGGCAGACTTGAAAAAGGACTTTACAAGGCTGCTGACAACCGGACTTTAGCATATGATACCCCCACCAGTTTCCCGATTATTGCCGCAATCAACGGGTATGTGGAAAAAAATGAGGATATCGAACTTATAACAATCGTATCTGATTACGAGAATGCAGAGTACAACTATGGACTTCTGAAAGAGGAAATTGAAGCCCTTAGTCAAAAGAAGGGCTTCAGGTATACACTGAAGGAGGTGCGAGTACCGTACAACAATGCCATCGACACCGAACTTGAGCTTTTCGGAAAACTCATCGACTGCACATCAGACGGGGACACACTGTATGCCTGCATTACGTACGGTTCAAAGCCTTTTCCTCTCATCCAGATCATGGCTCTGAACTATGCTTATCGTATCAGGAAGAATGTCAGCATCGGCTGCATCGTTTACGGAGCTAATGATCATAACGAGGGGGGCGAAATGAAGGTGTATGATATCACTTCACTCTTATATATCGATGAAGCGGTACGCCTTATGGCAGAACAGAAGGTTGAGAATCCTACAGATCTGATTAAAAACCTGCTAAGGTGAGGTGCGGTATGAGTATCGATGAGAAAAAACAACAGATTAATGCTTTAATGACCGAGTATTCTCGGCTTAAGGGTGACGCATCTAATATAGCGAGATGTCTGTCTATAAAGAATCAGGTAGCAACTATAATGTTTGACACATCAGGCATAGTTTTCAAATATTTATGTAAAGTTGCGAAGGATAAAAGCGAAAGCTATCCCACAAGGTATGATCCTGATGAATTTGGCACAGAAACATTTCTCAAATATTTTGATGAATATAACTGTGACAGAAATGACAATTTTATGTACTACTTCATCTATTTTTTGAAATGTACTGTTAGTAATATGATAAAGAGAGAACATCCTGAACACTATCCGCCTATGCCTACTAATATCGATGAAGAAGGAAATGAAGTTCTAATCGATCCCCCGAGTCCTAATGCTGGTCCTGAGTTTTGGGAATTGATGCAGTTATTTAATAATATTTCTGAACCTAACACTGATATTACATCTGATACCCCGATCAACGCAATGCAGGAACTGTTTGACGTTGAAGAGTCTGTTTCGGAGGACGAGGCGCAGATCAGGATTCGGTTTATAGAATATATCTCGAAAATCATCCCTTGTATTAACCAGGCAAATGAACACAGAGGAAAGCGTAATATGTATTACAGAGCATTCGCAACAGACTTCTATATTGCCGCAAGCAAGTGGAGTCTTCATTCCAGATATGATATGAATGAAAACGAAGCATTTCGCAATATGGATCTTGCGTTTGCAGATTGGGTACTTACCGCTATTTGCAGATCTTTCACAGCTTTTGAAACTACACCATTTAAGACATATGAGGAAATCGGTGTTACAGGCAGAGACTATGCTAATGGCGAAATTGAAACCCCTTTCAAAAACGGCGTATACGCAGCACGGTTTAATGTTTCCGATAGTGCGGTTTCACAGCAATGGGGTTCTTTCTATAAGGATATAGGAATACTGGTTAACAAGGAGAGATGAGAATGATAACAGCTATCTACGACTGCAGAAGCAAGCAAGAGTACATCTACCGAACCAACAAGATCCGTGAAATTGCTGGTGCATCTAAACTGCTCTCAAACGTTTACAGTATTCTGATCCATGAGACAGGAATGAAAATCTGTGACACATGGCGAGAAGATGCAATCCAGAAAAAGCCTTTCCGGAAAAAGGACTTCCTGGAAAACGGCTATGATGGAACGGTAATCTATGAAGGCGGCGGAAATCTCTATGTCCTGTTCAAAGACCAGGATACTTATGTTAGAGCTAATCGGGTCTTTTCACGCATTCTATTGGAGCGTTCATATTCGATAAGTATCATAACCGCCTTTGTTGAGACAACGGACGATTTCAACCAAGATAGAATCAATCTGTATAAAGCAAAAGAGAAATCAAAAAAACTTGGAAATCATTCCACCTCCTGCAATGTGTTGCCGTTCACGCAAATAGATAGAATGTCATATACGCCACTGTCTGCAACGGATAACAAAGGGAAAAAGGTGACAGAAGAGTCAAAACTGAAGAGAAAAGCATACTCTGATTACTTTTCTCAAAGTGATGAACTCGGTACCGAAAATCTGGATTCGCTGGTTGAAGAAAAAGGCGTTGACAGCATTCTTGCAGTCATCTACATTGATGGCAATGATATGGGAAACAAGATCAAGAACTGTACAGAAGGTAAGAATGATTATGCTGAATGCGTAATGGCACTCAGAGAGTTCTCCCTTCATACAGATGAATACTTTGTTACTCGTCCAATTGCAGCGATAGAGAAATATCTGCGTGCGAGAAACGATGCGGAGTCCGAGTTGATCTCAGAGAAACCAAATAAGGCACATAAATACCGTATAATCGTTGGCGGCGGTGACGAAATCACGATCATCTGCCGCGGCTCAGATGCAATGGGCGTAGTTAAAGCGTATTTTGACGAGTTGGCATCCACTCCGGAATTAGCAGACGGCATTCCCAATACATCATGTGCAGGAATTGCTTTGTTTCACAGTCATGCACCTTTTGCAGATGTATATGAAATTGCAGAGAGCTGCTGTGAAATGGGCAAGAAAGAGTCCCATAAACCGGATAATAACGGCAATTATGTCGATTTCCACTATTGCCATTCTGGAATTACCAATAAACTTGACGTTATCCGCAAAGAACAGGAATCCGGCTTTACGTGCAGACCATATAGTCTAAATATGTTTGAAGAGTTCATTCGTATTGGTCATATCCTGCACACAATTGGCAGAAGCAACGTTAAAAGCCTTGGGGAATCGATTGTGAGAGGCAACTCGTATTACAGGTTTGATGTACAGCGGATATGTTCACGCCTGACGGAAAATCAACAGGATTTTCTTGCTTTGATTGAGA
>OCVV011353151.1_pt1 | contig 15646 bp, 14 predicted proteins | sample 1539721 | NCBI WGS metagenome assembly OCVV01 (sample SAMN02144230, study PRJEB22623) | gut metagenome | biome: sheep rumen | host: Ovis aries | place: New Zealand
CTTTCGACCACTCAGACAACTCTCCTCGTCGGTAACGGCGATCCATGATTAAGTTACTTCGTAACAAATGTAATGGTCGCGTTCCCTCCTCTTCCCAAAAATTAGAAATTTTCGGGAGCCCTACTTATTTCTATTTCAGAAAGCGGGTGCAAAGGTACTGCTTTTTTCTGACATGTGCAAATTTTTTTGCAAAAAAAGCACAATTTATAGCGTTTTTTTTATATTTGGTGTTGTTTTGAGCATGGAACAGGGTATATTCAGGCTTCGGAAGCGAGGAGATGTTGCTTGTAGGCAAAGCGCGGAAAAAGCACCCAAAAATGGCAGATACGCCAGTTTATTGAAAAAAAACACATTTATATTTGCATATATGCAAAATTTTTTGTAACTTTGCGCCCGATTTTGATAATGAATAATTGACAATTGACAAGTGATAATTGACAATGGAAGAGAAAAAACCATCCTTTCGAAGAAAGACCAGTTTCTGGATCATCGTGGTAGCCGCCGTGGTATTGGAGGCGATTGCTTGCCTTCAGTATTTTTGCAGTCAGTACGCTATCAAACAGGGCGCAGAGACCCGTGCTAAAATAGAGTTGCGTTCGGCGGAGTTGGCAATCAATGTACATACTTCGGAGTTGGAAGCCGCTGCCAAGTCGTTAGCCATGATGGCGCAATATAACATTAAGAACCCGCAAGCCATGTACGCTTGTACGCGTATTCTGCTCCAAACGATTGATAATGTAGAGAGTGCCGGTGTGGCTTTCCGTGCGGATTATTACAAGCAGCACGGACGCTGGTATGAAGTATGCAGCAGTCGTACCGGTTTGGAAGGCGATGCGGCGATTTATACGCGTCAGATTGGAGGACCGAATCATGATTATTTGAATGCGGAGTGGTTCCAATCGGGTATTTCGCGTGACAGTTGCTGGTGGAGCGAGCCGTATTTGGATGAGGCAGGTGCCAAGACGATGGTGGTTAGTTGCACCTATCCGATTTATGACCCGGACGGCAGCGTAGCGGGGGTGGTTTGTATCGACATGTCGCTGGACAAACTGACGCACATTTCCGAATATCTGCAAGTATATAAGGACAGTTATTACTCCATTACTTCGAACAAAGGTATTGACATCACCGATAAACCGGATACTGTTCCGGGACGCAAATACATGATCATTGATGAAGAGATTGATGCTACCGGGTGGAAAATATCCATTATTATTCCGGAAGATATTCTCTATGCGGATTTGAAGAAGTTAGGATTTTTGGTAACTATTCTGATGCTGTTAGGTCTGGCGTTGCTGATCTTCATCGTCTATCGCGCGGGCAGGGATATAAAACGGCTGATGGATGTGAACTCGCAGAAAGAGCGCATGTTGCGTGAGTTGGAGATTGCCCGTAATATCCAAATGGCGATGCTGCCGAAGACGTTCCCGCCTTATCACAATCGCCCGGATCTGAGTATGTACGGACTTATTCTGCCGGCAAAGGAAGTAGGAGGAGACTTGTATGACTTCTACGAGCGTGATAACAAACTGTTCTTCTGTGTGGGTGACGTGAGCGGTAAAGGTATTCCGGCGTCGCTGGTAATGGCAATGACGCGTTCGATCTTCCGTTCGATCTCTGCGCATGAGCATGACGTGGCGATGATAGCCGGACAGATGAATGACTTGATGTCCGAATCGAACGAGATGAACATGTTCGTAACGCTCTTTATCGGTGTGATGGATTTGAAGACCGGCGAACTGAACTATTGCAACGCGGGTCATAACGCACCGGTGCTCATCGAGCGCACCAAGAGCAGCGAGGACGGCAAACAAGTAGAGACAGAACTGCTGCCGACCATTCCGAACCTGCCGTTAGGTATCCTTTCCGGCTACACGTACACGCCGCAGACCACAACGATCCATCATTGCGATACGCTCTTCCTCTATACAGACGGCCTGACCGAGGCGGAGAATATCCACAATGAGCAATTCGGCGAAGAGCGGATGTTGAAGACTTTGTCCGCCTTTGAGAACAAGCAGACAGATTATTCCGATCCGAAGAAAGCGCAGGAAGAGGTAGAGACGATGCTGGCGGCGGTACATGAGTTTGTAGGCGAAGCCGAACAGAGCGACGACCTGACGATGTTGGTTATCAAACGTCTGACTACGGAAGGTGAGCCGGATAAAGAAGAGGCGCCGCTCAAACACTCGATTATCATGCGTAATGATATTCAGCAGATACCGACTTTGGCGGAATGGATAGAAGGTCTGTCGATCCCCGATGCGCTGAATATGACCATTAACTTGGCGTTAGAGGAAGCCGTAACGAACGTGATGCTGTATGCTTATCCGAACGGGGCAGGCAAAGTGCTGATCGAGGCGGAGCGAGACAAAGAGAAGATCACGTTTGTGATTTCGGATCACGGTATTCCGTTTGACCCGACGCAAAGCCCCGAAGCGGACATTTCGCTCTCTGCGGAAGAGCGTGCTATCGGCGGATTAGGTATTCACTTAGTGCGTCAGATCATGGATGATATCCACTATGAGCGCAAGGACGATATGAATGTGCTGACGCTCGTTAAACTGTTAAATCGTTAAACTGTTAAATCGTTAAATTGTATATAATATGACAACAACAATTCAAGAAAACGGCAATCAACTGATTGCATCCTTCAACGGCCGTTTGGACACCGCAGCCGCAGTGCCGACGACGGAAGCCGTTAAACCTCTTATGGATGCCGCAAACCGCGAGATCATCCTGGACTGCTCGCAGTTGGAGTATATCTCTTCGTCGGGTCTCCGTATTTTCCTCTCTATCCGTAAAGAGGCTGCCGCTCACGGCTCTAAAGTGATTGTTAAGAACATCAACTCGGATATCCGTCAAGTATTCATGATGACAGGCTTTATCAGCCTCTTTGAAATACAATAATGGAAGGTTTGGACTTACATTGCCAAATGATCTTGGAGGAGTACCAAGAGGCACTCCCGGTGTTGGAAGAGATGAAGACGAAAGTGCTTCAAATGCTTCGTGAAGCGTTGGAGCGCAATAACATCATCGTCACCGCCATCGAAGCCCGTGTCAAGACGGAAAACAGTTTGGCGGGCAAACTGGCGCTCAAGGGACAGAAATATGCCACCTTGGCGGACATAACCGATATCCTCGGTGCCCGCATCGTTACTTTCTATACGGACGATGTGGACCGTATTGCGGCGATCACGGAGCAGCTTTTTGAGATAGACTGGGAGAACTCCGTGGATAAGCGCAAGCTGCATCAGTTAGACAGTTTCGGCTATAACTCGCTGCATTATATCTGCCGTCTGCCGGGCTATGAATACCGGTTTGAGTTGCAGCTTCGTACCACTTTGCAGCACGCATGGGCGGCAATTAACCATGATACGGGTTATAAATCCGGTGTGGAGATTCCGCGTGAGTACATGCGTCAGATGAACCGTTTGGCAGGTATGTTGGAGATGGTGGACGATGAGTTCAGCCGTATTCGCACGGAGATCAACAACTACCGCCGCCGTGTGCAACATCTGGTGCAAAACGGCCGTTTGGACGATGTGTCGTTAGATGGTGATACGTTCCGTTCGTACTTGCAGGCGAAGCCGTTGGATGCACTCAACAAACGTATCGCGGCGATCAACCAGGCTGAGATCATGGAAACGCCGCTGATCCGCTATCTGCGTGTTTTCAAAGCATTCGGATGCAACACCTTGGGCGATGTAGATCGACTGATCCACCAATACGAGGACGATGCGTATCGTTTGGCTCGTCACCAACTGGGTAACACCGATCTGGATATTATCTCTTCCGCTGTGGGCATACAGAATATCTGCATCGTCTATATCCTGCGTACCGGAGGCGGCAAGATCGGTCTGAACCGTCTGTTCGATACGCTCAACGGCCACAACACCCAGAATGAGCAACTCGCCGAACTGACTTACGAACAGGCACGCAACCTGCCTTTCATGAAGCAGTAAGGGAAAAGTACTAACATTAGCAACGACAGTAAAAAGGTATGAAACCGACATTGATAGATTTGAATGACTACATCCGTGTAGGAGAAGGTGCTAACGGTGCCAGTTACAATCATAAAGAAGATCCGAATATTATGCTCAAACTCTATTTCCGCAATCCCGAGGCGGCAGAGTTAGAGTTGGCGTTGGCGCAGAAAGTATATAAAATGGGTATTCCGACGCCGGAACCGGGTGATTTGGTGACCGACGGCAAGCAGGTAGGCATCCGTTTCCGCCGCATGGAGGGCAAACGCTCTTATTCGCGCGCCTGCGGAGACGAGCCCGAGCGAGTAGAGGAATACGCGCGCGAGTTCGCGAGACTTTGCAAGAAACTGCATGCCATACACGTAGATACCACGCAGTTTGAGAACGTCAAAGACCGTTTGTACAGGCTCTTGGAGGCTAATCCGTTCTTCACGGCGGAGCAGAAAGAGAAGATTCACGCGTTCATTGCTGCGGCTCCGGACTGCGACACCGCTATTCATGGCGATTTGCAGTTCAGCAACGCTATCTTTACGGAGAAGGACGGAGTTCGGACGCCGTATTTCATTGATTTAGGCGACTTCTGCTACGGTTATCCGATGTTCGATGTGGGCATGGTTTATCTGTGCTGCTGCCTCAACGACGAGGAATGGACGAGCACTGTGTTCCATATGAGCAACAAAACAGCCGCCGAGTTCTGGGATGCTTTTGCGTCTGAGTATTTTGGCCCGGATGCGAATATGGAAGAGGTGATGAAAGAAGTGCGCATCTATGCCGGCTTGAAGACCCTGATCGTGGAACGCGACACCCAATGCGCTATGCCTCAATTCCGGAAAATGCTGGAGGGAACGATTTATTAATTCACAATTCACAATTCACAATTCACAATTGGTAGTGGCAAATAAATATTTAGATACAGAATTGGTAGATCGGGCGATTGTGTTTGCGGTGAAGGCGCATCACAACACGGAGCGACGGGGAAAAGGATTTCCTTATATCGTTCATCCGTTGGAGGCGATGGAAATCGTAGCCACCATCACGCCGGATCAGGAACTGTTAGCCGCTGCGGCGCTGCATGACACAATCGAAGATACGGATGTGACCGTGGAACAGATCCGCGCTGAGTTCGGTGACCGCATTGCGGAACTGGTACACGCGGAGAGCGATCAGTTCCCCGAAGGTGTTTCCGAAGAGGAGAGCTGGCATGACCGCAAACAGGCGGCGATAGACCGTTTGGCGGCTTCGTCACACGACGCGAAGATCGTTGCTTTGGGCGACAAACTGAGCAATATGCGTGCTATCTGGCGCGATTATCAGGTCAAAGGTGATGAGTTGTGGAAGATTTTTCACGTGAAAGACAAAGCCTCGCACGCTTGGCACTACCGCGGTTTGGCGGCTTCGCTATCCGAACTGAGTGACACGTTTGCCTACCGGGAGTTTGTGGCCCTCATTGATCAGGTTTTTGCTGACAAATGAGCAAAAGAAAGAAAATAAGAAATGAATGTTGTATTTGATAATATAGTTAACGCGCGCGATTTAGGCGGTATGGTAGGCGCCGGAGGCAAATGTGTCCGTCCGCACCGACTGCTGCGTACGGCGCATCTGCATGACGCATCGCCGGCGGATCTGAAACGCTTGCACGAGGAATATAACTTGGCGAAAGTGTTTGATTTTCGCTCCATCGGTGAGGCGGAGGCTTTGCCGGATCAGGCGGTGGAAGGCGCAGAACATCATCTGTTGCCGACGATTGATTTGTCTGCGGAGCGCCTGACCGAACAGCCTATTCCGCAAGAGGCGTTCCTCGATTTGGAACGGCACATCGTGAACTTCAGTTTCTATCCCGAAGTGCAGAAAATGGCGGCGAACATGTACCCGTCTTTGATCCGAAGCGAGTATTCGCAACTGCAGTACGCGGCATTCTTGCGTCTGATTGTGGAAGCTCCGGAGGACGGCGGCGTGCTGTGGCATTGCTTCCAGGGCAAGGACAGAACAGGCTGGGGGGCTGCGTTCCTGCTCTTTGCCTTAGGCGTGGACAGAGAGGCAATCGTCGCAGATTTTGATCTCTCGAATGAGGCTTACCGCGAATTGGTGGCAAAACTGAATGCGCAGATAGACGCACAAGGCGGCGGAGACAAAGAGAAAGAGGTCGTTTTGGCGTTTATGGGCGTTTCTACCCCTAATTTCCTGCGGACATTAGACCTTATTGACAATGAGTTCGGCGGCATGATCGAGTATCTGCATAATCAGTTGCTGCTTGCGCCGGACGATATCCAACTGTTACGAAAAAGATTTTTACAATGAATACATTTTTAGATTTGTGCCAACACCGGCGCTCGATCCGCAAATATACATCTCAGCCTGTCGAGCAGGAGAAAATCGATTATATGCTGCGCTGTGCGCTGATGTCTCCGAGTGCCAAACGGACTTGTCCGTGGGAGTTTATCGTGACGCATGACGAAGCCAAACTGCGTCCGTTAGCGGGTTGCCGGACTTACGGCTCGCAGATGTTCAATACCGCTACGGCGGCGATCATCATTGCGTTGGATCCGACCTTGTGCGACAATACGTGGATGGCTGACGGCGCCATCGCGGCGGAGCATATTCTCTTAGCGGCGGCGGAACAAGGTGTGGGCGCGTGCTGGTGCCATGTGTATGAGCGTGAAGGTGCGCCTGAGTTGACGAAGCGCCTTTTCGGCATCCCCGAGGACAAAGTGGTGCTTTGCGCTATCGCACTCGGCTACCCAGACGAAGAGAGGCAGGTGTATGACCTCGCCAAACTCAAATACGAAAAAATACATAACGAACAATACTGATTTGAATGAAACCGATAATAGCAATTACAGCGGGCGACACGAACGGTGTGGGGTATGAAGTGATCATCAAATCGCTGCTGACGGGCTACATGTTTGAGATCATGCGACCTGTCATTTACGGCAATGCCGCGGTGGCGAAACATCATATTCAGACCCTCGACGACGAGTACCGCAACATAACATGGAATAATATTGACAGCCCGGAGCAGGCGAAAGACGGCCGTTTGAACCTCATTACCTGCTACACGGATAATACGCCGGTTCAGTTAGGACAAGCCACGCCGGAGTCCGGTCGTGCGGCACTCGCTTCTTTGGAGCGTGCCTGCCGTGACCTCAAAGCCGGCAAAGTGCAAGCCCTCATTACCGCGCCGGTGAACAAAGAGAATGTGGCACAAGCCAAACCGGGTTTTACCGGGCATACGGAATATTTGGCAGAACAATTCGGAGGAGACCAACTGATGATGCTCTGTTCGGAGAATCTGCGTGTGGCGTTGGTTTGTAACCATGTGCCCCTTTCGGAGATCCCTGCGCAGATCACCGAAGAGCGTATTTTAGCCAAACTGACGATGCTTAATAACAGCCTCAAACGCGATTTCGGCATGGAGAAACCGCGTATTGCCGTGCTGGCACTTAATCCGCACGCAGGAGACGCCGGTTTGCTGGGCAAAGAGGAACAGGAGATCATTGCGCCGGCGGTTGCCAAAGCCAACGAGCAAGGTATATGGACTTTCGGCCCGTACGCCGCAGACGGATTCTTCGGAACCGGCCATTTCACGCAGTTTGATGCGGTCTTGGCGATGTACCATGACCAGGGGCTTATTCCTTTCAAAACCTTGGATATGAGCGGAGTCAATTATACCGCGGGTCTGTCTATCGTGCGCACTTCGCCGGATCATGGCACGGGCTACGACATAGCCGGCAAGAACTGCGCCGATCCGTCCTCGATGCGCAATGCTATTTATATGGCAATCGACGTGCTCCGCAAACGCGCCGAATACGACGAGTTGCGGGCAAACCCGCTTCCGTTCATTGAGCGCGCCGATACGGAAGGTAAGCCCAGACGCGAGTTTATCGATTTCAAAACCACGACAGGCGGATATAACCGCGCAAACGTACAAGGGGATAACATCCAAACCACAAAGGAAAACAACGAATAAAAACAACACTATATAATGACAGCACAAGAAATTAGAAAATCTTTCTTAGATTTTATGGCGTCGAAGGGACACCAGATCGTACCCTCCGCGCCGATGGTCATCAAAGACGACCCCACATTGATGTTTACCAACGCCGGCATGAACCCGTGGAAGGGTATCATCCTCGGCAATGACCCTATTAAATACGCGCGCGTGGCAGACAGCCAGAAATGTCTGCGCGTCAGCGGCAAGCATAACGACTTGGAGGAAGTGGGGCACGATACCTATCACCACACGATGTTCGAGATGCTCGGCAACTGGTCTTTCGGCGATTATTTCAAACAGGAAGCCATTGATTTTGCATGGGAATATATCGTGGATGTACTGAAGATAGACCCGGCAAATCTCTATGCTACCGTGTTTGAGGGTTCGCCGGAGGAAGGTCTCGCGCGTGATGACGAGGCGGCTTCTATATGGCTCAAACATCTGCCGGCAGACCATATTCTGAACGGAAACAAGCACGATAACTTCTGGGAAATGGGCGAGACGGGTCCTTGCGGTCCGTGTTCCGAGATCCATGTGGACAGCCGTTCGGCAGAAGAGCGCGCTAAAGTGCCGGGACGCGAGTTGGTGAACAAAGATCACCCGCAGGTGATAGAGATATGGAACATCGTCTTCATGCAGTTTAACCGCAAGGCGGACGGTTCGTTGGAGCCGTTGGCAAAGAAAGTGATCGATACCGGTATGGGCTTTGAGCGTCTGGTACGCACAATCCAAGGCAAGACCTCGAACTACGACACCGATGTGTTCCAACCGATGCTCAAGAAGATCGGTGCTATCTGCGGATGCGAGTACGGCAAAGAGGAAAAGACCGATGTCGCTATGCGTGTAATTGCCGATCATATTCGTACGATCGCTTTTGCGATCACCGACGGCCAATTGCCGAGCAACGAGAAAGCGGGCTATGTCATCCGCCGTATTCTGCGCCGCGCCGTGCGTTACGGCTATACGTTCCTCAACATGCGCGAAGCATTCCTCTATCAGCTCGTGCCGCAACTCATTGCCGATATGGGCGAGGCTTATCCAGAACTCGTGAAACAGCAGGCGCAGATCGTGCCGGTGATCAAGAGCGAGGAAGAGGCGTTCCTGCGTACTTTGGACAAGGGAATCGGTCTGCTCGACAAATTGATGGAAGAGGCAAAGAATGCCGGCAAAACGGAAATCAGCGGCGTGGATGTGTTCACGCTCAAAGATACGTACGGCTTCCCGCTTGACCTGACCGAACTGATCCTCCGCGAGAACGGATTCACGACCAACGAAGAGGAGTATAACAAAGCCTTGGCACATCAGAAAGAGATGGGTCGTTCAGCGAATAAGCAGGATTTGGGCGATTGGATAGTACTCGCAGAGGGCGATACCGATTTTGTAGGCTACGACGAACTAAGCTGCGAGACCCGTATTCTGCGTTACCGACAAGTCAGCCAGAAGGGCAAATCGTTCTATCAAGTAGTGCTTTCCAAAACTCCGTTCTATGCAGAAATGGGCGGTGAGGTCGGAGACACAGGCTGCTTGCGTTTAGGCGATACGTGCTACAAGATTATCGATACCAAACGTGAGAACGGTCTGCCGGTACATATCATGACGGAGTTGCCGGAAGATATGACGGCGGAGTTCATGGCTGAGGTGGATGCGGAAAAACGTCAGGCGATCATGTGCAACCACACCGCAACCCATATCTTGCACTACGCACTCCGTCAGGTGTTAGGTCAGCACGTGGAGCAAAAGGGTAGTTTGGTGACCGCGGACAGCCTGCGTTTTGACTTCTCGCACTTCCAGAAAGTGACGCCGGAAGAGTTGCGTGAGGTGGAGAAATTGGCGAACCAACTGATCCGTCAGGACTTCCGTTTGGAGGAAAGCCGCCATACGCCGATTGAGGAAGCAAAGAAAATGGGTGCTATGGCGCTCTTCGGCGAGAAATACGGCGATGATGTGCGTGTCATCAAATATGGTCCGTCAATTGAGCTTTGCGGTGGATGCCATGTGCCTTCAACCGGTAAGATAGGATCGGTACGCATCGTCATGGAGACATCTGTTGCCGCCGGTGTACGCCGTATTGAGGCTGTTACCGCCGCTAAAGCGGATGAACTCTTCTATGCCGCACAGGATATGCTGACCGGTCTGCGCGGTCTGTTCAACAATGCACCGGATCTGGCAGGTGCAATCCATAAATCCATCGAGGAGAATGCCGGTCTCAAGAAGCAGATCGAAGCCTTCATGGCTGAGAAGATCGAGCGTTACCGCGATGAACTGATCGGTCGCGCGGAGGATTATAACGGTATCAAGTTAGTGCGACTGCAAGGTGAAGTAGCGCCGGAAATGATCCGTGGCGTTATGCCGCTTCTCCGCGGTAAGTTCACCGATGTCAAGTTCGCCGTGGTGGGTGCTACCCAATATGAAGGCAAGCCGACGATCTCCGTCTTCCTGAGCCAGCCTATGGTGGAGGAAGGCAAGAATGCCGGTGCGATGATCAAGTCTGCCGCCAAACTGATTCAAGGCGGCGGTGGTGGTCAGCCTTGGTTCGCAACAGCAGGTGGCCGTGACGTCAACGGTCTCAACGCTGCCATGGAAGAGTTGCTCGCTGCACTTAATTGATAATTGTGCATTGTGCATTGTGCATTGATAATTGTGCATTGTGCATTGTGAATTGTGCATTGTAATGAAACTGCCTTCTCGATATCTGCCGGGATCTATCCGTAGTGCCGTCCGCTTTATGGTGGTCGGCTTTACGGGTTCGGTCGTGCAAACATGGTTCTTCATGGCAGCATTGTACATGTTCGGACATCCCGAAAAAGGTGCCGTGTTGTACTATGTGGCGTTTATTATCGGCTTGGTATTGGAGATGATACCGAATTATCTGTTTACCAGCTGGTACACCTTCGGCACGCGCCCGAGTTGGATGAATGCAGGCGGTTTCATCTTGGCGCGTGCTATCAATGTGCCGCTACAAATAGGCTTGTTGCCCCTTTTTATATGGCTCTTGCCCTCATGGCATGACGATTGGATTAGTTTCACCGTCATTTTTATTGCCGGCTGTGTGAACTATCTCATTTGTAAGCTTTTCTTCAAAGACAAAAACAAATCATGAAAATCTATCGCGCGAATATCATTTATACTCCTACACCGGGAAAACTCGAAATCATTGAGCACGGTTATATTGTTGTCAAGTCGAACGGACTGATAGAAGGTGTCTATCGCGAGTTGCCGGAAAATATGGACTGGAGACGCCAGGTAATGGATTTTGGCGACAAGATCCTTATTCCTGCTTTCAATGACCTGCATGTTCATGCGCCGCAATACCGGAATATGGGCTTGGCGCTGGACTTGGAGTTACTGCCGTGGCTCAATACTTATACTTTCCCGGAGGAGACCAAATACAGCGATCCGGAGTATGCAAGGCGTTTATACCGCCGTTTTGTGCATGAGTTGTGGATGCAAGGTACGATGCGTTCCGCGGTCTTTGCTACTATTCATCCTGAGTCCACTCGTATCCTCGCGGATTTCTTCATTCAGGCGGGTATGGGTGCGTATGTAGGCTTGGTGGGCATGAATAGAAACAGCCCCGAGACCCTGCAAAACACGACTGCCGAACTGATGGAAGGCATGCAGATGCTCAAAGCGCACTTGGACGAACACGGCGACGGTTTGGTGAAACCGATCATCACGCCGCGTTTTGTGCCTTCTTGCTCCGATAAGATGCTCCGTGCTTTGGGCGATTATGCCGCCGAGACCGGTATTCCCGTGCAGTCGCATCTCTCCGAGAACCGCTCGGAAGTCAATTGGGTGAAGGAACTGGAGCCGGACTCGACCTGTTACGGCGATGCGTATAATAAGTACGGTCTCTTCGGACAGACGCCTACGCTCATGGCGCATTGCTGCTATACGGACGGCGAGGAGATGGAACTGATGCGCCGGAACGGCGTGTATGTAGTCCATTGCCCGATGTCGAACAGCAACCTCTCTTCCGGCATGGCGCCTATCCGTAAGTTCCTGAACGCAGGAATTAACGTGGCGCTCGGAACGGATGTGTCTGCCGGCCATCACATGTCCATGATGCGTGTGATGCAGTATGCTATCCAGGTATCCAAACTCAACTACGCGCAGACCAAAGGCGAAATGCCGTTCCTCAGCCTTTCCGAGGTGTTCTATCTGGCTACCAAAGGCGGCGGTTCGTTCTTCGGCAAAGTGGGTTCGTTCGAACCGGGATATGAGTTCGACGCCCTGCTCATCGACGACAAGTATCTGAATTTTGACAACTACACCCTGGAGCAACGTCTGGAACGCTATATATACCTCGGCGACGATCGCGATATCAAGCGTCGTTTCTGCCGCGGAGTGGAGTTGACCGAGCCGGTGATGTGAAAGACCCTTCCGGCTCCCCTAAAGGGGAGAGAATAGAAAGTTGAAAGTAATAAAGGTCATAGAGGGACTTGCGCTGACGGACTATTTGGCGTTGGAGGCAGAGATGGTGAAGACGGTCAACGAGCCGGTGGTTTTTACGTGGATCGTGCCGCCGACGGTGATCTACGGCCGCCATCAGGAACGTCAGCAGGAGGTGAACGAGGCGTACTGCGCTGCAAACGGAGTGCAGGTCGTACAACGGCAGAGCGGGGGAGGATGCGTCTATGCGGATTACGGCAACTTGATGGTGTCGTTTGTATCGCCTTCTTTACATTCGCAGGAGGTCTTTGAGCAGTTCCTGCTAATGCTCTCCGGCGCGCTGCAACAATTGGGATATCAGGCGGTGACCACGGCGCATAATGACATTTTGGTATCAGACCGCAAGGTCGCCGGCACGGCTTGCTACACCACGCCAACGGGCACGGTCGTGCACGCTTCGATGCTGTATGACGTCCGTCTGGAGGCATTGGAGCAAGCTATCACCCCTTCTGCCGCCAAGTTGCAGAAACATGCCGTTGCGTCCGTCAGACAACGGGTAACGAATCTGCGGCAGATCATCGACCTCGGCGGAATACAATCTTTTCGCAAATCAATAGAAACAAAAATAAACGAATTATGGTAAAGCATATTATTCTTTGGAAACTGAAGTCGGAACTGACACCGGCGCAAAAACAGGAAGCCGCGAAGGCAATCAAAGAGGGTCTGGAAGGGCTTCAAGGCCAAGTGCCGGGACTCGTGGATATTCATGTGCAGACAGACGGTCGTCTGGAAAGCAGCAATGCGGATATCATGCTGGATAGCACGCTGGAGAGTGAAGCGGCTCTTCAAGGCTATGCGGTGCACCCGGCGCATGTGGCGGTGGCGAACGGAGTGGTCCGTCCCAATACCGAACTCCGCACATGTCTTGATTTTGAACTCCCTAATTGATTCATAACAATGGAAATTTCATTACGCGCACAATCGATGCCGGAGAGCCCGATCCGCAAGTTGGCTAAATACGCCGATGCTGCCAAACTCGCCGGCACACATGTGTATCACCTCAATATCGGTCAGCCGGATATCAAAACACCGCCGCAAGCTTTGGAGGCGGTGAAGAATTTCCAACAGGATATTCTTTCTTATTCGCCTTCGCAGGGACTCAAATCGCTGCGGACGAAGATGGTCAGTTATTATGCCGAATACGGTATTGACCTCTCGCCGGACGAGATCATCATCACTTCCGGCGGCTCGGAGGCGATCATGTTTGCCTATATGAGCTGTTTAAACCCGGGCGATGAGATTATCGTAACGGATCCGTCGTATGCCAACTATATGGCGTTCGCTATTTCTGCCGGAGCGGTGGTCAAATCGGTGAAGACGGATATCAAGAACGGCTTCAAACTGCCGCCTGTGGAGGAGTTCGAGAAACAGATCACGCCCAAGACGCGTGCTATCTTGATCTGCAACCCCAATAACCCCACGGGCTATCTTTACACCAAGCAGGAGATGCGTCAGATCCGCGACCTTGTGCAGAAATACAACCTCTATCTCATCTCTGATGAGGTCTATCGCGAGTTCATCTATACCAAGTCGCCGTATATCTCCGCGTGCCATTTGGAGGGCATTGAGCAGAATGTCATTCTCGTGGACAGTGTCTCCAAACGCTATAGTGAATGCGGCATCCGTATCGGTGCGCTCATCACGAAAAACAAGGCGGTGCGTCAGGCAGTTATGAAATTCTGCCAGGCACGTCTTTCGCCTCCTCTCTTCGGACAGGTGGTAGCCGAAGCTTCGCTTTCCACGCCGGAGGAGTATATGCAGGAGGTGTACGACGAGTATCTGAGCCGCCGTAATTACCTCATTGACCAGCTCAATCAAATCCCCGGGGTCTTTGCTCCGGCTCCCACAGGCGCGTTCTACGTCATGGTGGAACTGCCGGTGGACGATGTGGAGAAGTTCTGCAAATGGTGTCTGACTGATTTCTCGTACGAGGGCGCAACGGTCATGATGGCGCCGGGCACTGGTTTCTACACGAACCCCGAGGAAGGACGCCATCAAGTCCGCATGGCATATGTGCTCAACAAAGAGGATTTATGCAAAGCCATGATTGTTCTCCGCAAAGCCCTCGAAGCCTATAATGCCTAACAGCTTAACAGTTTAACGGCTTAACAGCTTAACAAATTTAACAGCTTAACAAAAAACGACGCCCGAAAGCGTCGTTTTTCATTGTTATCATTCCATCGTGTCCTCCATCGAGTCGCCTACGATCTTGCGGTAGAGCTCCTTCGGGTCGGTGGCCTTGCGGATGATCTCGTGCAGGTCTTCGATCTTCACGCGGTCCTGGGTCATGGTGTCGCGGTAACGAACGGTCACGCAACCGTCTTTCTCCGTGTCGTGATCGACGGTGATGCAGAACGGTGTACCTATCGCGTCCTGACGGCGGTAACGCTTGCCGATGGAGTCTTTCTCGTCGTACGCTACCTTGAAATCGAACTTCAGTTCGTTCATGATCTCGCGTGCTTTCTCGGGCAGACCGTCTTTTTTCACGAGTGGCATGATACAAGCCTTCACCGGTGCCAGTACTGCCGGCAGGTGGAGTACCACACGGGTGTCGCCGCCTTCCAGTTGCTGCTCCTCGTAGCTCGAACACATCACGCTCAGGAACATACGATCCACACCGATGGACGTCTCGATTACGTACGGCGTATAGCTCTGATTCAGCTCCGGATCGAAGTACTCGATCTTCTTGCCGCTGTATTTAGCGTGCTGCGAGAGGTCGAAGTTCGTACGGCTGTGAATACCCTCCACCTCCTTGAAGCCGAACGGCATGAGGAACTCGATATCGGTAGCTGCGTTCGCATAGTGAGCCAACTTGTCGTGGTCGTGGAAACGGTATTTCTCGTCGCCGAGACCAAGGGCTTTGTGCCAGCGGAGACGGAATTGTTTCCAGTGCTCGAACCACTTCAGTTCCGAACCCGGGCGAACGAAGAACTGCATCTCCATCTGCTCGAACTCGCGCATACGGAATACGAACTGACGTGCTACGATCTCGTTACGGAAGGCCTTACCGATCTGCGCGATACCGAACGGCACTTTCATACGGCCGGTCTTCTGTACGTTCAGGAAATTCACGAAGATTCCCTGCGCCGTCTCCGGACGAAGGTAGATCTTCATTGCGCCATCGGCGGTCGAACCCATCTCGGTCTGGAACATGAGGTTGAACTGACGTACGTCGGTCCAGTTGCGGGTTCCGGAAATAGGACAAACGATCTCTTCG
>OCVV010001209.1_pt1 | contig 15644 bp, 9 predicted proteins | sample 1539721 | NCBI WGS metagenome assembly OCVV01 (sample SAMN02144230, study PRJEB22623) | gut metagenome | biome: sheep rumen | host: Ovis aries | place: New Zealand
AGAAAAAGCGAATAGTTTTTTCATAGGTTAAGTTTTAGGTTAGAATTGCGAACGGTCCTTGCTGGGAAGCACGGACCGTTCATCTTTCATGTATGTAAGCTTTCCAGGCTACTTGACCAGGTCGTTGTAGTCTTTCTCCTTATTCGGAATCACCCAGGTCCAGTTGTTGGCATCCGTGGGGTTCAGCGTGATGGCGAAGGTGGAATGGAAGCTGCCGCCGTCGGCAATGGACTTACGGACGATGGGCTGTTTCCAGCGCTTATAGTCGAACCAGTCGAAGCCTTCACCCCAGAGGTCGATCCGGCGGTACAGCTTTACTTCGGTAAGAAGCTCGTCGCCGGACTTGGTGCAGTCGTAGGCACTGTCGTGATTCTTGTTCAGTTCGTTCAGCAGGGCGCGGGCCTCGGCATCCTTGCCCAGGTGGCAGTTTGCCTCGGCCTCGGTCAGGTACATCTCCGCGGCGCGGAAGATATTGAACGAGCCACCTCCCGGGGAGAAGGAGCACATGTGCTTGAACTGCATGTACATGAACACATAGCTGGTGCTGTACAGTTTGTCGCCGAACTCCTTGAAGGCGCGGGTCTGCAACAGGCCCGTGCTACGGCCGGTGGTCTTGTTCAGTTTGCTGTCCTTATACTCCTCCTCGGTGGGCTCCAGCCAGAGCTTGCGGCGCTGGTCCGTCGCGGGAATCTGGTCGTAGAGCTCCTTGCTGATGGCCGTAGGGTAGCTGCGGCAGTTGCTGGAAGAGGCGTTGGAACCCTGATAGGCATAGAAGCTATAATAATAGATGGTCTGGTCGGAGGCCTCGTACACGCCCCAGATCCACTCGTCGTTGGGCTCGTTAAAGCCGCTGTCCATGTACTGGCTGCTGGACATCAAGGGATGGTTTTCACGTGCCAAGGCGGCATACTGCGCAGCCGTCGCCCAGTCTTCGCGGGTAAGGGCGGCGCGGGCATAGATGGCATAGGCCACGTCGATATCCGGAAGATAGAACTCGTCCTTGCCGCGGGACATGCCGGATTCCTTAAACAGGCGGATGGCATTGTCCAGGTCTTCATAAACCTGCTTGTAGGTCTCGGCCAGAGTGGCCAGCGCCTGATCTCCGCTGCTCAGGTCTATGCGCAGGACAATGCCCGGATCCGCCCCGTTATTGCTGTCCACCCAGCGGTGGCAGTACAGCTGGGACAGCATGAAGAACGCATAGGCGCGGTAGCACAGGCCCTGGGCCTTGATGAACTTGAGTTCCGACGACGTATCCTCATCTTCCTCGATGCCGCAGATAATCTGGTTGGCATTGCCGGAGAGTTTGTAGTAATAGAACCAGGGATAGTAGTCATAGGGAGAGGTAGCCCGCTCCTGATAAGTGCTGTTCCACAGGGCGGCCCATCCGGTCTGGTTGCACTTCTGGAAGTCGTTTCCGGTAAAGTTGGCGTACCAGGACTTGATGGTTCCTTCTCCGTTCATGCCCTGCGTACCCAGATACTGGGTGGTCATCATCTTGCTGATTCCGTTCACGGCCAGCCGGGCGGCATCGGCGTCGCTGAAGATGGCCTCAGGGGAGGCGGCGTACTGGGGTTCCGTATCCAGGTATTCCTTGGAGCAGGAAACCAGAAGGGCCGTTGCGGCCGCGCCGACAATCAATAACTTGCTGATTATAGTCTTATTCATAATTCAATTCCATTTTATCCGGTTAGAATTTGAAGGAGATTCCCGCAGAATAGATCCGGGCGGTGGGCAGATAGTTGTACTGGTAACCGCTGAAAGTCTGCTGCGGGTTCATGCCCTGGCGGGCGGTGAAGGTGGCCAGGTTCTCACAGGTGGCGCTCACAGTGATGCCCTGCATCTTGAGGGCCTGGGCCCACTTCCGGGGAAGCTCATAGCTCAGCGCCACATTCTTGATTACCAGATAACTGGCATCCGTAAGCCAGCGGCTGCAGGTTCCGGCGTTGTTGTCGGAGTTGTTTTCGTAGTTGATCTCGGGAATGCCGTTGGGGTCTATCCGGTTGGGCGAATCCTCCGTCATGCCGTCGGGAACCGAAGACCAGGATTTGAGCAGATCTCTGTGCAGGCTGGAGGGCGATCCGGTGGCGCTCATCAGGCCGGCATACACATTGTCATAGGTGTAACCGCCAAGCGAGTAGGTGAACAGGGCCGACAGGGACAGTCCCTTCCAGCTGAGACTGGCGTTGAAACTGCCATAGACGTCCGGGAGGGCGGAGCCGTAGAAATCGCGCTTGGCGTAAGTGGTCTTCCACACGTACGGGGTGCCGTTGATGACGGTGTAAGCGCCTTCGCCCATGAGGGTGTTGGCAATGCCTTCTTCGTCCTTGGCCGACCCGTACAGCACGTTGCCTTCGGCGGTATTGTCATCCGTGATATAGAAGTCTTCGTCGTTGAACTGATACAGGGAGCGTCCCGTCATCTGGTCTACGCCGGCGAACAGGAACACATAGTAGGCGTAGCGGTCGCGGCCTTCCTCGATCTTGTGCGGGGCAGAGATGATACCGTCCTTGTTCTGTTCCGGCAGGGTAATCACCTTATTGCGGAGGAAGGTGGCGTTGGCGCCCACGTTGAAACGCCAGTCGCGGGTGCGGAAAATGTCCACGTCGGCCTCCAATTCCACGCCGCGGTTGGAGATGACACCGATGTTCTTGGTCACCACGGACTCGGCGTCTCCGGAAGAGGTGGCACCGGCCGACAGGGGCTGGTACACGTCGAAGAGCAGGTCTTTGTTCCGTTTGTCAAAGTACTCCACGTTGAAGTTCAGGCGGTTGAACAGACGGGACTCCAGGCCCACGCCCCAGGACTGGCCGGTCTCCCACTTCAGGTCCGGATTGGGGTTCTGGGACAGGTAGTATGCACCCTGGTTGGCATTCTGGTTGGCGGTGTAAAGGGCCATGTACCCGTAGTAGCCGGCACCGGCGTCGTTACCCACCTCGCCGTAGTCGGCGCGGAGCTTGAGGGAATTCACCCACGGCACATTGGCCATGAAAGCCTCGTTGGAGATCATCCAGTTGGCGCCCACGGACCAGAAGTTACCCCAACGGGCTTCCGGGGCGAAGCGGGAGGAACCGTCACGGCGGAAGGAAGCCTCCACGTTATAGCGGTCTTTGTAGTTGTAGCGGACACGGCCCAGCCAGCTCTCTGTACGGTAGTTGTCCTCGTAGCCGTCGATGTCGGTCATGTCGGTGAAGTTGGTCATGTAGCCCTTGCCGGCAAATACCTGGGTGGTCTTGTAGTTGTACAGGTAATCCCGGTTCCAGTAATAGTTCTCATGGCCCAGGAGCACGTTCACGTTGTGCTCGCCGAAGGAGTGGGTCCAGCGCAGCTGCTCCTGCACATTGTAGTTCTTGTAGCGGTAAACCACCTTTTTGGCACGGCCGGAGTTGCCCTTGCCGTCGCCGATGATGGCGTTGTTGTAGGTATGGTTGTCGCTATTGCGCACGTTCAGGTCTCCCTTGATGGTGAAGGTGAAGTCCTTCAGGAAGTAGAAATCCACGAAAGCAATGCCGTCCAGGGTGTTGCGCACGGTTTCGTCGGCGTCCAGCTGGTTCTCCCAGATCACATGGCGGTCCGCGTACTGGTTACGGGTGCTGTAGATGGTGCCGTCGGCGGCGGTGTAGGAACCCGGGTCGAACTGCTTGTTGCCGAACTCGTCCAGGATGTATTCGCCCGTGGTGATGTCGTGCAGGTGCACCGGATAGATGGGGGAAATCTGGCGGCAGTACATGAACGGGTTCACGAAACTGGTGTTGCCGTCGCCCACGCCGGAGGAATTCAGCGAGCTCTGGTGGCTGCCGGAAAGGTTCAGGCCCACCTTCATGTAGGAAACGGGCTGGATGTTCACCACGGCGCGGCCGGTGAAACGGTTGAAGCTGGAGTTGCGCAGGAAGCCGTTTTCATCCAGGTAACCCAGGGAGAAATAAGCATTGGCCTTGTCGGTGGCGGTGCTGGCTGTGACGTTGTACTCCTGACGGCGGCCCTTGCGGATGGTCTGGTCGAACCAGTTCAGGTCGTCTGCGTATCCCCTCAAGATCTGGGCGTCGGACACCAGTTTACCGTCGGAGGTGAACAGGGCGTCGTCGGCCTTGTTGTAGATGTTCAGGTACAGCATGTCGCTGATCAGGTTGGCGCTGGCATAGGCGTTGGCCGTTGCCAGGTCGTCGCCATGGGACATGCGGAAATTACGCAGGTTCATCCATTCCAGTTCCATGAACTCGTTGGCGCTGGCCAGGTCGTACTCCTTGATTCCGCGCTCGAAGATACCCTGTTTCACATCCAGGGTCACCGACATGCGGCCGGTGGCATTGGCGCTCTTGGTGGTAATCAGGATAACACCGTTGGAGGCGCGGTTGCCGTATAGGGCGGCGGAGGCGGCATCCTTGAGGACGGTCATGGACTCGATGTCGGCCGGATTCAGGTCAGAGATGTTTCCGCCGAAGGGCACGCCGTCTATCACATACAAAGGAGACGAGCTGCCGTTCACGGTTCCCACACCGCGGATGCGGATGCTGGGCTCGGAGCCCGGAGCCCCGTAGGTGCCGGACACCTGTACGCCCGTCACGGTGCCTTCCAGGGCCGACGTAACGGAAGAGGTGGGGCGGTTCACGATTTTGTCGGAATCCACCGACGAAATGGCGCCCGTGAGGGTGGAGCGCTTGGCCGCACCGTAGGCGATGGTGACAACGGCCTCGTCCAGAAGCTCCATGTCGGACTCCAGGGCCACGTTGACAACGTTCTGGACCGGCACTTCCACAGTTACCATGCCGATGGAAGAAATCTCCAGGGTGGTAGCGTTGGACGGCACGCCCGGAAGGACGAAATTACCGTTGATGTCTGTGACCACGCCGATAGAAGTGCCCTTCACCACGACGGAGGCGCCTATGGCGGGCGACCCGTCCTCGGCCAGGGTGATTCTACCGGTTACGGTACGGTTCTGGGCAAAAAGTACCCCTCCCACTGTGAGGAGAAGACTTGCCACTAATAACAGAATCTTTTTTCCCATAGTGTAATAGATTGGTTAGAATAGAAAAATAGTTAATAATGCAATAAGTTAAATTCCGGTTGGATGGATGGTTCAACGCCAAATATATAAATAATTCTGTCAAATAACAAAGGCGCCGGGGAAAAAAAAGCTTCTCCCGGCACCTTGTAGAAATGGTGCGCGACCGGCTCAGAAACTATAGCCCAAGCCCACACAAAGTGTATTGCCCAGGGAGGCCGAGGCCATGAGGAAACTCAAATCCACGTGGAAGCCGGCCCACTTGAACCCGGCGCCCAGGGACGCATAGGAGGGAATGGGAGCCTTGTCTGTCCCCAGGTGGTAGCCGGCCCGCACGAAGACCATGTCCGCAAAGGCGTACCGGGCACCCAGACCCAGGCCGACACCGCCGCTGAAGAAGTAATCGAAGTCGGCCGCCACTTTGACGGCACTGGTCCCGAAAACCAGGTCATATCCCGCTCCGGCCGTTACCGACGTGGGCAGGCCATAGCTTTTATCCCCGGACTTGACCGGTGTGCCGATGGAAGAAATACCCCCCGACACCTTCAGGGCGCCGGCCGCGTACATCACATACACGTCGGCTGCCACGGCGGTATAGGAACTGCTCTGGCTGATGCCCATCCGGGCGAATTTGACCTGGGCCCCGGCAGAGAGCGCATCCGTAAACGCATACCCGGCACCCAGGCCGGCAACGAGCTCCGAAGGGGTGAAAGAAGCCCCCAGATTGCCGCTTCCGTCCAGCGCCTGATAGGGTTCACCCATCTGGTAGGCGCCCAGGACCGTTATGCCCAGTTTCTCTCCCAGCCGGACCCCGGCGAGCAGATTGACATGGGTGGCTTTTGCCGCCGCCGGCGCCCAGCTTTGGTAAGAGAGCACGATGTCGCTCCCGCCAAAGGGAACGGCGGCCGGATTGTAGAGTGAAGACGTCATCTGCGCCCCGCCCATGGCGGAAGTCGCCGGGTTGCGGTCGGCCCGGAGGAAGGGCATGGCACTTTGGCCCCAAACAGTGGAAGCCATGGCGGCAAAGGCCGCAAAAACCAAGGTAATCTTTCTTCTCATAGCCACTTATTTCTTAACCAGGGTTTGATGATACGTTTTCCCGCCGAAGCTCAAGGCAAGCGCGTAACGGCCGGGCGCATAAGCCGACATATCGATACTCGCCGGAGTGAATGCGCTGCAGGTGAGGGACTCGTGATAAACCACGGCCCCGCCTGCAGCCGTAAGCGAAACATCCACCTGCTCAGGGTCTTCTCCGGTAGCGAGGTACAGCGTGGTCTCGACAGGATTCGGGTAGGCCTGGTAGGCTATTCCCGCCTCCCGCACCAGCACGCGGAAATCCTGCGATACCGAGTCGCCCCGGGCATCGGACGCAGTAACCGTGATGACAGCCATGCCGAATCCCAGCGCCGTAATATAGAGCGTTCCGTCGTTCAGATTGGCATGAACCACCTGGGTGGCGGAATTGCTCACGGAATATTTCAGGGCTTCTCCGTCCGGGTCGGAGAAATAAGGCGACAAAGCCATGCTCTCCGACGAGCCGGTTCCCGCAAGGATGACATTGTCTATGGCCTGAGCGCTTACGGGAGGCTGATTGGGGAGAATCTGATACAAGATTTTACACTCAGAGACTGCACCATAAGTGTCCGTTGCCCGGACAAGGGAAGTGTATTCACCCGGGGAAAGGCCCGCTCCGGAAAGGACCAGCCGCCAACCGTCAGTCGCACCCGTCCATTTTTCCGCAGCGCTTCCCGGCACGTGTTCAACGGTCAGTCCATGCCCGTCAGGGTCTGTGACGGTAATACCAATCTCCTTGGTCTCGAAGTTTTTCAGGGAAATCTTTTCGCTTCCCTGCGTAGATGTAATGACCGGAGGCTGATTGGCCAGGGTTGTCACCGTGAGGACGGGCGAGGCCGATGCGAAATGTCCCTGGACATCGTATCCCTGCAGCTTGAAGTAATAGGGCGTCTCGAATTTCAGGGCCGGGAATACCTGCGACAAGGAAGTCCCTATGGCATTGGTGGTGGTGATATAGGGTGTCGCGCTGACACCTGCACCGGGCTTTTCCACCGTAGCGTTTTCCACGGCTTCCTTGGAACTTCCCGAGAATAGATAGTATCCTGCGGCAGGCACGCCATGGCTGCTGCCGGTGACACTCCAGGAGACCGTGATGCTGTTGGATTTGGCTTCACCCTTGAAGTCGGCCGGGACAGAGGGGGTCATATCCTCGCCCAGGGTAAAGGCGGCATACGCGTCAGAGAGCTTGCCGATAGGTTGTCCGGAGAGCGAAACCACCGGATTGACGCCCCCCATGAGCCGCTCCAGCAGCTGCTCCCGCGTGAACCCCTGGCCGCCGAAATACGAGACCAGCAGGGCCGCCACGCCGGTAATGTGCGGGCAGGACATGGACGTTCCCTGATACGACCCGTACTCGTTATGGGAGAAAGTACTCAGGATGCTGCCGTAATTGGCATCACCTCCGGTGGCTGAAATATCCACCCAGTCACCAAAATTGGAGTAGTAGGTACGGTATCCGTGCGGGCCGATCGACCCCACGGCAATTACGCCGGGATAGCTTGCCGGTGCGCCCCAGGGCCTGTTGTCGTTGCCGGCAGAAAAAAAGACCACGCCGCCGGCCATGGGGCCGGTCTGTTTCCCTGCGGCATCTTTTCCCGCGTATAGATTGAAGTAATCGATGGCAGACTTCAGGGAGCTCTTGTAATCCCCCTCGTTGGGCTGCAGGTAAAATTCGTGCATCTCCTTGGCATCGTCGGCCAGATAATTGCCTTTTTCATCCTCGAAGGAATACCCCCAGCTGTTGTTGCACAGGACAGCCCCGTGGTCGGCAGCCCATTTGATGGCCTGGTCCCCGGCGCCCGACCCGCCGCCTTCCTCGCTCAGGATCTGGAGCGACATCACCTTCACGCCGGGAATTCCGGCAGCGGCGTCTCCTCCAGCCATGCCGCTGACCCCGATTCCGTTGTTATTGACAGCGGCGATGGTCCCGGCTACATGGGTTCCATGCCTGGCCTGCTGGATGGTACCGGACATCGTGATGAAGTTGAAGCTGTCGGCCGCATCGATGTTGGCGGCCAGGTCTTCGTGGTCCAGTTGGACGCCGGAATCCACAACCGCCACTTTCACGGCCGGATTGCCCGTGGTGAAATACTTCCACACGGCAAAGACATCCATGTCGGCCCCGGCCATCCAGTCGTTCTTGCCGCCAGGGTTATAATACTGCCACTGGCTGGAAAGGGAGGGATCGTTGAAAGGCAATTCAAGGGCAGTCACCTTCATGTTCAAGTTGCGCTCGAAGGTGAGCACCCCCTCCACCTGACGGAACAGTCCGGAGGCTTGGTCAAGCGACACGGAGGGGTTGAACTTGACCCGGTACCAACGGTGGAGCCCCATTTCGCGGGAACGGGCTTCAAACTCGCCGGCATCCGGGAAAATGCGCTCCAGCGAGGTGGCTCCCACATCGGAAAGGACTTTGTTCATCGCGGCAGATGCGGTTTGGGCTGCGCCTTTGGTGGGCAGGCTTTCCAGCATCTGCACGGTTTCCTCGTCCAGATACAGGTTGGCCTGGCCGGGAATGAATATGCCCGCAGGAGCGTCAAGGGCTTCCTGTACGGGAGACCCGCCGGTGTCCGGAACCTGCGATTCGGCCGTGCAGGAAACGGCGGCAGCCGCTACGATGGCCATGGCAAGCCATAAGGGTAGTTTCATGTCAGTTCGGGTTATTGCTGGAACTGTTCCGTAAGGAAGTCGGCCACAGCGGTGAGCGACTCGGGATTGTTCCATTTGATTTTATTCTTCTTGAAAAAGTCTTTGGCGGCGGCCTTGTCCAGGCCGGGAATGTCCATGACCTCCCGTTTCAAAGCAGGCACTACACGCCCGAAGCCATACAGGATATATTTCTTTTCCTGGACGGGCAGTTCCTGGCCGCCCTTCCGGGACTGCATGGCCTGGTTCACGTTGGTACCCACGTTGCTGTCCAAAGAGAGCGCCGCCACGTTCTGGGTCGAGGCCGTTGCCGACGACACGCCGTAACCGATGCTGGCCTTGTTCAGCCGGTCCATATCCACCTGGATCAGCGCCACGGCGGCACCGCCCTTGCTTTCGCAGAGGACCTTATAGAATTTGCCGCCCGCATTCACGTACACGTCTTCTCCGATTTTGGCGGAGAAAACACGGGTCAGGTCGGCCACCATAACTTTCTCGTCTTTAACGTAGTACAGACGCTGGTCGGCGACGGAAATGTTCAGCGGCGCCTGGATCAGCTGGTCTCCCGCCTGGTTGCAGACAACCCCGTCCGGGAAGTCGGCATACAGGTAAGGCCAGGTGGTTTTGGGGTTGTAGTCCTGGGCGCCCGCAAGGAAGCAGACAAGCAAGCATGCAGTTGACAACGAGAATATCTTTTTCAGCATAGTCATATTGAAGGGAAAAGAACCCGTCCCCGGGAAAACTCGGGAGCGGGTTCATAAAACGTTGGTACAGATTACTTCTTTGTCAGGACAGTGTATCCACCGCTATCAAAGCTATAGTAAGCATAGTCTCCGGTGAGGATCAGCGCAATCCACGGACCGATGGAGATGCCTGCGGCTGTAACCTCGGCATGTACGGCATAGCCGTTGGCGCCGTCCAGATCACCGCTCTCAGTCATACCAAATATGCCTACAGGCCCGTAAGTTCCGTGAACATAAACCACTTGGAATCCATCGAACCAGATGTCCGCAGTGTTGTCTTCCTCATTGAAAGTAATCGTTCCGGTTATGGTCTGGCCGCCACCCCACAGGTTGGCGAGCTCAACCGTGGTTTCGTCAACCTTGGAAATCTCAATTTCGTAGGTTTCGGGAGCCCCGAAATCGCTGGCTTCCCATGTTCCGGTCACATAAGCCCAGTCAACAGGAATGTCATTGTCGACAATACTGAAATTCAGATTGTAGGCATTGCCCATGGTGAGGTCGCCAGTGGTTCCAGTCAAGGTGATCGTGAAGGCCTCGTTTCCGGTGTAAGTACCGGTGTTGTCAATCACGTTCACAATAATGTTCTGGGTTTCGTTTCCGCTGAAGTTCAGAACGCCCGAGGCAGGTTCTATAGTGTAGGCCGTCCCCTTGCCGCCGGTGATATCTTTCACTTCGAACGAAACAGTTCCGGATTTTCCTTCCATGTTGTAAGCCGTAACAGGAATCAGCACCTGTCCCGCGCTCTCCTTGACGGAAGCGGAACCGGTTTTTTCCATGACTACAAACGGATAGGTCTTGTACTCGGCAATCCGGCTGCAGGAAGCCATGGCAAGGACAGCGGTTCCCGCAACAAGTATTTTAGCAATAACTTTCATAATCATTAACTATTTGTCGTTTACTACTATTCGGCTCCGCTGTAACCGGGATTCTGGACCAAGTTGGCGTTCACCTCGAACTCATGGGACGGGATGGGCCACTGATAGTGGAAGTCGCCGGCCGGGAGAGATTTGCTTTCGAAAGCGGCTCCCTGGGCAAGCGCGCCGTTGGCTACGGCGCCGGCCTGGCCGATACGGCTGGTGAAGCCCTCGTTCCAGCGCTTGAGGCACAGCATGCGGGTACCCTCACCTACAGTTTCCTTGAACCACTCGTTGTGGATGTTGGCGGCCGTGGCGGCCGTGGCGGATGCACCGCGGGCGGTCTGCAGGGTGTTCAGGGCAGTCTTGGCAGCGGCATCGTTGCCGGCGGCTTGGTTGGCCTCGGCGGCAATCAGGTACATTTCGCTGATCAGGATGGGTTTGATGGCCTGATAGCCATTGGGGACAGTTCCCTCGGCACGCAGTGTCGGGTTGCCCAGATATTTCTTGAACACATAGAACTCACCGGAGTGATAAGCGCTGTTGTAGAAAACCTGGTAGTCGGAATTGTCGAACCACTGGGAAAGACGCAGGTCGCCGGCTTCGTACAGGTTCATCAGGTTGCTGGAAGGAATGAAGTACGGACGGAAGTAGTCTTTTCCACCCTCACGGGCAGTCCCGGTATAGGCGTCAAAGTTGCGGGGACCGTTCTCAGTCTCAGAAGCATACATCTGCATCACAGGCTCGTTGCCATTGTCGTAGAGCCACTCGGTTTCCATGTCCTTGGCCGTGGAGGAAAGGGCATATCCCGCTGCGGAGGCAATGACCTTCTGGGCAGAGCTGGCCGCATTGGCGTAGTCCTTGATATCCAGATAGTAGCGTGCATAGACAGCGTTTACAGCGTCAATGGTGGGTTTCTGGGCACGGACGGCACCGGGAACACCGGCGAGCAGGACCGCTGCGGAATCCAGGTCTTTCTTAATCTGGTCATATACTTCCTGAACGGTATTGCGGGCGGGACGGGCGGTCTGGTCATATTCCAGCACCAGCGGGACACCCAGATCGGTAGCGGGAGTGCCATGGCCGTAAGCCTTGCCATACAGGCGCACCAGACGCAGGTAGGCAGTGGCACGGAAGAAGTAACCCTCGCCACGGACAACGGCGGCCTTCTCTGCCAAACCGTCGGGAAGGTTTTCCTGCAGGCCGTTGATAACCACATTGTAACGCATGATGGAGTAATACAGATTCTCCCAGGAATCCTCTGCATCATAGTCGGTGGCGGAGAAGGAATTGTCTGTACGGTGGATGGAGCCGTAGTTGTTGCCATAGTCGGCCATGGCGTTGAAGCCGTCGCACATCAGTTCAGGGGCAATGGAATAAATACCGTAGTGGGTGCCTCTGAAATAGGCAAGCATGCCGTTCTCGAAGCCGTTGAGGTCGGTCTCATTGGTGACAATCTGCTCGGGATTGTAAGCAATGGCGTCGTTAGGGAACAGATTCAGGTCGCAGGAAGCAAACACTGAAACGGCTGCGATAAGCGCAAGAGAATTGAGTATCTTTTTCATATTCGTTCCTTGTTAAAGATTAGAACTTGACCTCGATACCGCCCAGGAACTGCTTGGAGTTACCGCCCACACCGTAGGTGAGGTTGGAGTTGATTTCCGGATCGATACCCGTGTACTTGGTGAAGGTGAGGAGGTTACGACCGGTGAAGGTAATCTTCAATTCCTTGACCACCTTCTGCCAGCCCAAAGCTTTCTGAGGCAGGCTGTAAGCAATCTGCAGGTTCTTCAGACGCAGGAAGGAAGCATCCTCCAGCAGGTGGGAGTCGAACTGCATCACGGCGCCCTTGGACCAATCCGGCCATTTGGCGTCGCGGTGGTCGGGGGTCCAGAAGTCGGACACGGCCTTGTTGGTGTTCATGGTGGAGAAGTTGGCCGGGTTGCCATAGAAGTATCCGTCGTTGGATACCAGGTACTTGCCAATCACGTAAGAGAAGTCGGCCTGGGCGGAGAAGCCCTTCCAGCCTCCGGAGAGGGAGAAACCGCCGTTGATAGGTGCATAACGCTTCTTGCCGGTGTTCTGGGTGAGACCTTCCTCGTCAAACACCTTGGTGGTCTCGTTCATGGTGGTCACGTCCGGGTCTTCGCCGGGCACATACCACATGGGCATACCGTCTTCGGGGTCGATGCCGGCAAAAATGGGGTTGTAGAACATCACCGGGCTGCCCACCACGTAAGCGATCATGTAAGAATACATGGGCCAGGTCTTTTTCCCGTCGAACAGTTCGGTCACCTTCTGGGCATTGTAGTTGAAGGTGGTGTTCAGGCGCAGCCAGTAGTCACGGCCTTTCAGGAAGTCGAAGCCCAAGGTAACGTCCACACCCTGGTTCAGGAGGGAGCCCACGTTGTTGGTGGCCTCGGTGATACCGGCGGTGTAAGGCTGGGGAACATCCAGGATCATGGAGGTGGTCTTCCTGTGATAGTATTCCAGGTCAAAGTCCATGAAATTGAACAGGCGGCCGCTCAGGGTGGCGGTGAACAGGCCCTGCTTCTCCCAGGTGAGATGGGTGTTGGCCGGCTGCGAGACATGGTCGGAGTTTGCGTCGGCATACTTGGTGGTGGATCCCACAAGGCCCAGGTGGCTGTAGTCGCCGATGTCGGCATTACCCTGGGTGCCGTAGCTGAGCTTCAGGTTGAGGTCGTTTACGGCGCTCACATTCTTGAGGAAGCCTTCCCTCTTGAGTTTCCACATGCCGCCCACGGACCAGAAAGTGGCGTTGCGCACGTCCGGGCCGAAGCGGGAGGAGGCGTCGTTACGTACGGTGACATCGAAGATGTACTTGTCCATCAGGGTATAGTCGGCATGGCCGAAGAAGGACAGGAAGCGGCTCTCGGTGTAGCTCTCGCTCATGTCGCGGGAGGCGGAAGTACCGTCATTGAGGCGGACCTTACGGTCGTCTACCTGGTTCTGGGACTGGGCGTAGAAATACTTGTAGTAGTTCTGCACGCCTTCGTGGCCTGCCAGGAGGCTGAACTTGTGGTCGTCCGTGAACTGGAAGGAGTACTCAATGGTGTTGGTGATGTTGGCGGCATACTCCATAGCGTTGGAATGGCCCACAGTGGCAGTGCCTCCGTTCTTGGCGACATAGGAAGGCTTGGTGAGCCAGTTGTTCAGGCGGATGTATCCGTCCAAGCCGGCGCGGGAGACGAACTTGAGGTTGCGGATGGGCTCGATTTCCACGAACACATTGCCGTTCACGCCATAGCGGTCGTACTGGTCAATGTGGTTGTCCATGTAGTAGGTGGGCGTGATACGGTTCTGACCGGGGAAACGCTCGGTATAAACATTCCCGTCCTCGTCCACGGCAGGATACATAGGGATAAGGAGGAAGGACAGACCGCCGCTCGTGTAGTTGGACATACCGTTGGCAGCGGAGCCCCAGTTCGGGTTCTGCTGGGTGTTGGACATGCTCAGGTTCAGGTTCACACCGGTCTTGAGCCAGTCGGTGGGATGTGCCTGCACATTGGAGCGAAGGGTATAACGGTCGAAGAAGTTACCGGGGGTATAACCCTTCTGGTGGTACTGGGAGGCAGCAATCATATAGGCCACCTTGGAGCCGCCGCCCTCGATGGTGAGGTCGTTCTGGTACTGCGGGTTCCACAGGTCCATCATGTACTTGTACCAAGGCGTATCGTAGTTGTATCCCTGATCCAGATAGGTGGCGTTGATCCATTCCTGGGTGTGAATACCGGCCCGTACCCAGAAGTCCATCAGTTCGGAGCTGGACATCATGCTCTCGTACAGGGAGGTGTCGGCCAGGGTGGACACGCCGTACTGGCCACGGTAGGTGACGCTGGCGCGGGTGTTATAGGAACCGGCCTTGGTGGAGATATAAACAACACCGTTGGCCGCACGGGCACCGTAGATGGAGGTGGCCGATGCATCTTTGAGCACGCTCACGCTCTCGATGTCGTTCGGGTTCATATTCATCACGGCGGTGCTGGACGAAGGAATACCGTCAATCACGTACAGCGGGGCGGTACCGGCTTCCAGGGAACCGACGCCGTGCAGGGTCATGCTCACCGCATTGTCACCGGCGATACCGGAATAGGACAGAACGGACAGGCCTGCCACCTGACCCTGCAGCTGATCCAGTGCAGAGGAGGACGGGGCGTTTTTGATGGTCTCGGAGTTCACCGTGGAAACGGAACCCACAATGGAACTGATTTTCTTGGCGGAGCCGTAGCCGATGGCGATGGCCTGCTCCAGCATTTCAGCATCGTCTTCCAAGGTGACATTGATGTTGGCGCGGCCGTTGACAGCCACACTGAGATCCTTGTAACCCACGGAGGAGAATACCAGCGTTCCGTTGGAAGGGACCGAGATGGAGTAAGTTCCGTCCATCAGGGTAGCCGTACCGACAGATGTGCTCCCCTGGAGCATGACGGCCGCTCCCGGAATGGGATCGCCGTTACTGTCGATAACGGTACCGGACACCCTGATGTTCTGGGCAAAGGCAAAACCTGAGACCAGCAACAACGCGGATGCAATCAGAAGCTTAAATTTTTTCATAAGCTAACAGCATTTAATTAAACATAAATATTGATAATAGTACACTACTTATTTATAAAAACCACAAAGACCGAATTCTCACTATAAAACGGTCGTTTATTATTGTCAAAAAAAATGTTATAATTTTAGAGTAAAAAATAACAATTTAAAAGACGAAAAGAGTCATGGTTTATGCTTATATCCGGGTAAGCACGCAGCAGCAGTCTCACGAGGGACAGGAGTATGAAATCCGAAATTGGAGCCTCTCGCACGGACTCACGGTGGACCGGTGGGTAACGGAGAGCGTGTCCGGCACCCAGCGCTTCGAAAAGCGGGTGCTGGGCCGAACGCTGAAGCGGATGAAGCGGGGAGACATCCTGGTTTGCACCGAGCTTTCCCGTCTGGGCCGGAACATGATGATGGTGATGAGTATCCTGNAACCTGTGCTCCCAGAAGGGGATTTCCCTGTATTCCATCAAGGACAACTTCCAGCTGTCAGACAACCTGAATGCGAAAATCATTGCCTTCGCTTTCTCGCTCGCGGCAGAGATTGAGCGGAACCTGATTTCCCAGCGCACACGCGAGGCGCTTGCGGCAAAACGGCAAGCCGGCGTGCGGCTGGGCCGGCCGCCGGGGGCGTCCGCCAAAAAAGAACGGGTGTTGAAAGACCTTTCCCAGGTGCAATCCTGGAGGGAACAAGGGAAATCCCTGGCGGAAATCGCCCGCCGCTATCAGGTTCATCCCAACACCCTGGCCCGGTACCTGAAAGAG
>OCVV012887045.1_pt1 | contig 15634 bp, 8 predicted proteins | sample 1539721 | NCBI WGS metagenome assembly OCVV01 (sample SAMN02144230, study PRJEB22623) | gut metagenome | biome: sheep rumen | host: Ovis aries | place: New Zealand
ACTGCCAGCAGCTGAGATACCGTTAGGTTTTAAGTAACGTGATCCGTCATCACGTGTTACTTCATCCGCATTCACCACAGCCCAACCAATTGAATTGGTTCCCAAGTCAAGTCCAAGAATTTTTTTCATAGGATATTCCTTTTTTTCCTGTTTATCTGTCTTAAAATAATCTTTTTTGAAGTCAAAAGGACAAAAAAATGGAGTATTTTGAACAAATTTTGCGTTTTTTGAAGAAATTTTAAAGAGTATAAACAAATAAATATAGAAACACAAACTGACTATTTTTGTCATTTTTTGATTGTGAAAAAATATTTCTCTTTTCTATTGACTTTCGAAAAACGTTTATGTATATTATGAGCATTCTGAAAGCAAATCACAATAAGGATTATTCCGTTGTGAAAACATTTAGAGCGGCGCTCCCCTCGGGGCGTCGTTCTCTTTTTGGAGCGGGACGCTGCGGGAAGTCCCTGCTAGAAGGGGTAGCGAGCAACGAAGTGCGAGCGAGGGGAAGGCTTTCCCCTCAAAAAAATTCAAAAATCGCCCGGACCTATTGACAATCGGGATTTCAGTAGTTATATTTAGTGCACAAGTGTGTAGTTTTTGGTGTTTTTTTGCTTGTACGCCAAAGGAGTTGATGATGAAAGACATTGAGCATGTCGCCCTGAATCCGTTGGATAGGTCGGGCATCGGAAAGATGATTCGAGTCATTCGTGGCAAGCAGGTTCTGCTTGACCGCGATTTGGCGACGCTTTACGGGGTGGAAACGAAGCGTATAAATGAGCAGGTAAAGCGCAATATTGAGCGCTTTCCTGCAGAGTTTTGTTTTCAATTGGACAAATTGGAGTTTGAAAATTGGAAGTCGCAATTTGCGACTTCCAATTCAGACAAGATGGGATTGCGGAAGGCGCCCTTCGCCTTCACCGAGCAGGGGGTGGCAATGCTTTCTGCCGTACTGCATAGCGAAAAAGCCATAAGGGTCAGCATAGACATTATGAAGGCATTCGTTGCGATGCGACACTACATGATGCTGAATGGTGGTTTCGTTAATCGCCTCGCCAATGTGGAAAGTAAGGTAATCGATCAGGATGCGCGGCTGCTCGATCACGAACACAAGTTCGATACCATTTTTGAGGCAATGGACCGCGGAGAGCTCAAGTCCAAGGGCATTTTCTACGAAAGTCAGGAGTTCGATGCCTACGCGTTTGCGTGCGGTCTTATCCGCCAGGCGCAAAGACGCATTGTCCTTGTGGACAATTATGTGGACGAAACGACCCTTTTAATGATGCTCAAAAGGAAAAAGGGCGTTTCGGTGACAATTTACACCTATGACAAGAGCAAGATTTTTGAGCTAGACCTCCAGAAATACAATGCGCAGTACACCGACAGTCCCATAGAAATCTTCCCGAACACGAACACTCACGACCGGTTTTTGTTTATAGACGAAACTTCGTATCATTTCGGTGCGTCCCTAAAGGACTTGGGGAAGAAAACGTTCTTCTGCAGCAAGGAGGACTTCACCTTGGAAGAGGTGTTGAAAGAAACGCAAAAAGACTAGACTCTGTTTCCCTATCCCTTCACCCGGTACTTACCCTTGCCAAGCCCCACAACAGGCTCGATAATTTCAAGCGTCAGCAGTTTCTTGATAAGCGAGGTGGCTGCGGTCGGCCTGCAGCCGGTCAGTTCCATTACCTTGGATGCTCCGAATACATCGCCACCGACGCCCTGAATGATTGCGAAAAGTTTTTTCTTTGTGGGGGCGTTGAGTTTCGCGCTTTCCAGGCGCTGTTCAATCCCCGCGGTTTGTCGAATCTCTGCGTTTTCAACGGCGGTGTCGTCATGGCTTGAACGTGCGTCCGCTTTTCCCCTGTAGTTCACATGCAGGTAGCGGTTTTTCATTTCATGGTGTTCGCCCATGAGCATGTTGCGGAAAAAATTCTCCAAGAAAGCGGGCTCTCGAGAAATTCCCTTGGGCAGGTTTTTGTAATTCGCACGTACGAGAGCATTCCTGAAATACCAGGAATTATCCGCAAAAATCTTGTTGTCCACATTGAAGCCCAAGGAGCGAAGGTACTTTATAGTGAAAACAGCGGTGGTTCTAGTGTTCCCCTCGCCAAAGGCGTGTATTTGCCATAAACGCGATACAAAGTCTGCCAAATGCTCGACAATCTGATCCATGTTGAGGCCTTTGTAGTTGAACTCGCGTTCCTGTTCAAAGTCGTAATCCAGCGCCATTCGTAGTTCGAACGCAGCGCCGTACATCACGGTATCACCGTCCAGCACCCACTCCTTTTTGGTAATGTCGTAATTGCGCAGGCGACCTGCAAACTTGTAGATTCCCTGGAAAAGTTTCCCGTGAATGGCTATTAAATATGAGGGCGAAAAGGTGAAGGCCCTTTCGCTCAAGATTTTCGCGATGCGGCTCGCAACCTTGTCTGCCTCTTCCGTGTCATCGGGATCGTTGGCTCGCGAGACCTTCGACTTGTAATAACTGTTGATGAGCTTTTGCGCATCGTCGATGGTGATGTCGCCCTCGATATTGCGTCGAGCAGTCTCAAAAAGATATTTCGATGGTGTCAAGCCGTCGACTTGCTGCAGGCCAATCGCGGCAGACCACGCCGAAGACTTTTCCCTCTTGGAGGGGGGAGCATTGCGCACATAGTTTTCAAAATCGATTTCGAATTTTTTCTTCGCCATATACCCATAAATATAGCTTCAATCCCCGTATTTTCAACATCAATCCCCGCATTTTGGTACTGAATCCCCGCTAAAATGATAATGGATCCCCGCCAGTTTATCCTGGACCTTGCCTGCACTGAGCGAAGCCGAAGTGTTCCGGGACGGGGATGACGAGAAATTGTTGCAGGAAGTCCCTGCTAGAAGGGGTAGCGAGCAACGAAGTGCGAGCGAGGGGAAGGCTTTCCCCTTTAAAAAATGGAAAGGTTCCTTTTTTATCAAAAATAAATATCAATTACATAGAAACAATATATTTGACATTATGAATTCGGGAGTGTATATTAAGGGAGTAAAACGAGAAACCCTTAGCAAAGGAGTTCATTATGAAAGACAGAAAGTTTGTGCCGTCTGCGCTTACCGCCACGGCCTTTGTGGTGTTTACCCTGGCGATGTATATTCTCTTGGGGTAATCTACAATTTTTGTAATATCATTTTCTCTCTCTTTTTTTTAATATGACGGGTGCCAAAACGCTCGCCATTTTTCGCAATCTATGGCCGTAGTCCATGGACAACGCTAAAATTTGGTTTTTTGCCTATTTTGGGAGCCTTGTATATATATTATGGCTGTCGAGGTCTAGGGATTGATTTTGACAAAAAACGGAATGGGTGTATGAAAAAATTTTGGTGTTTTGGGTTGGCCCTTTGTATGGGCTTTTCTATGGCTCAGGCAGCGCGGCAGATGGAGTGGCTGAATCGCGGCCTAGTTGCCGTTAAGACGAGCGGGGGTGTGTTCCTCAGCTGGCGCGTTCTCGGAACCGATGGCGAGGCAACGGGCTTTAATTTGTATCGTGACGGCGAGAAAATCGCAAGTTTTACCGGTACGCAGGCGAGCAACTATACCGACACGAAGGGAACTACCGCAAGTAAGTACTCCGTGAAGGCCGTTGTCGGTGGCAAGGAACAGGCAGCAGATGCAGCGGTCTCTGTGTGGAATGACCAGTTTTTGACTGTGAATCTTGACCGGCCGAATGGCGGTAGCGACTATACCTATAGCCCCAACGATATTGCGGTAGGCGATGTGGATGGTGACGGTGAATTTGAGCTGATTCTCAAGTGGGATCCGAGTAATTCCAAAGATAATTCGCAGAAGGGCAAGACCGGCAATGTGATCATTGATTGCTACAAGATGAACGGCAAGAAACTATGGCGCATTGACCTTGGTGTGAACATTCGTGCGGGGGCTCATTATACGCAGATGCTCGTTGGCGACTATGATAGCGATGGCAGGGCGGAATTTGCCGTGAAGACGGCTCCCGGCACAAAAGATGGTAGCGGAAGTTACCTGTCGCTCGGTTCGGCGAAGGGTGCTGACCACAGCAAGGATTATAGAAACTCCAACGGATACATTCTCTCGGGACCTGAGTGGCTCACGATTTTCAACGGCGAGACCGGCAAGGAAATGGCGACGGTGGATTATAACCCCGGACGCGGCACGGTCAAGAGCTGGGGCGATAGTTACGGCAACCGCGTGGATCGATTCCTGGCGACAAATGCCTACCTTGACGGAAAAAAGCCGAGCATGGTGTTTCAGCGTGGTTACTACACCCGCATGGCGATTACCGCTTACGATTGGGATGGAAAGTCGCTTACGCAGCGTTGGTACTACAACGCAGCTACAAGCGGTCAGGAATGCTATGGACAGGGCAATCACAACGTTTCGGCGGGCGATGTGGATGGCGACGGCTTTGACGAAATCATCGAAGGGAGCTGTGCCATTGACCACGATGGCAAATTCATGTACCGCACGGGCAAGGGCCACGGCGATGCTATGCACCTGAGCGACCTGGACCCCGATAATGCAGGTCTTGAAGTTTGGCAGGTCCATGAAGAAAAACCCTATGGTTACGATTTGCACGATGCCCGCACCGGCAAGTTGCTTTTTAGCGAGACCAGCTCCGGCGACAACGGCCGCGGAGTTGCGGGCGATGTAGATTCAAACAGCCGCGGGCACGAACTTTGGTCTGCAGCCAACTGGAACACCTATACGGCGAAGGGTGCTATCTGGAAGGCGGATAAGCGGCCTGCCTATAACTTCCGCATTTACTGGGATGGCGACCTGCTTGATGAGCTTTTAGACAATACGACCATTAGCAAGTGGGACCACGCCAAGCTGCAGAGCAGTACGATTTTCCAGATGCAGGGCAACAGTTGCAACACCACCAAGGCAACGCCGAACTTTAGCGGAGACATTCTTGGCGATTGGCGAGAAGAAGTCATTCTGCACGATGGGGCGTCTAAGCTTTACATCTACACGACCACGATTCCGACAGAACATCGCATGTATACGCTGGCCCATGATCCAGTTTATCGCCTGGGAATGAGCTGGCAGAACACCGCCTACAACCAGCCACCGCATCTAGGATTTTGGCTGCACGGCAACAAGGGCAAGTTCCCGGTGCCCGATATTACGCTTATTGGCGACAACACGCCGAAGGCGGCCGCAATCTTGAAACAGGGGGCAGGAAGTTCTAGCCAGTTTATCGTGAAGGGTGATGCCATTGTGCCGTTTACTTTTGCGATTCAATATGCCGATGGGGCTACGGTAGAAGGCCTTCCGGCGGGAGTAACGGCGGCTTGGAACGCTTCCACAAGTTCGCTCTATTTTAGCGGGACTCCGACTGTAGAAGGTGAATTTACCTATACGATTACGACCAAGGGTGGAAATGCTGACTTTGGCGAGGCAACTCGCAGCGGGACTATCACTATCTTGAGCATTGTAGAATCCGGTCCGGCACCGGTGTCGATTTTGAGTGACATCGAGGCTGCTGTTCCGACCGATGCGAAGGGCATGGCAAATAATAACCATGAAAACTTCCGTGGCGAAGGATTCTACGATTTTGAAAATAGCCTGGATAGTTATGGTATTTACCACCTTGTTTCGCCAAAGGCCTACGACAATGCCACGATGGTGTTGCGCTATGCTCATGGAAAGACGGATACGCGCCGCATTATGGTGAAGATGAATGACGACCTGATTGGTTCGCTGACCTTCGCGCCGACTGCGGATTGGGATACGTGGGATTCCGTAATGGTTTCTGTAAACTTGAAGGCGGGCCTCAACATTCTTTATTTGAAGTCCCTAGAAGAAAACGGAGCTCCGAATTTAGACCAATTGGCTTTCGACGTACCGGGAGTGAGCCTTTATGAGAGCGAATCTCAGCTTTCGGGAATAGACTCTCTGCAAGTAAAGGCAGGCGAGTCTGAAAGTGCGGCACTCAATTCAAATCTCCGCCTCGCTAATGGCGTATATGTGAACTTTAGTGAAAATACGATTGTCACACACCATGGCGGCAATGTAGAATTGGGCTTTTTTGACATGAAGGGCCACTGTATAGCGCGAATTGCCAAGAACGTTCCGGCAGGGAATACTGACCTGGGCGAACAGGTAAAAAATCTACCTGGAGGAATTTACGTGGTTCAGGTAAAGTTCAACGGCAAGAAACTTAAAAACGTGATGCGAACAAAAATCAACAGGTAAAAATTAATCTCTCAAATCCCCAACCGAAGCACCCCGGCGAATGTCGGAGTGTCTTTTATTGTAGATAAATGAAATTATTGCTGGTTGTCTAGGGACAACCCTTAATTTGCAAAACCCTACCCTTGTTGTGTAAACGAGGGTAATTTTTATGGTATAGGAGATTATTATGGGATGCTTTAGACATAAAATGTTGACATGGGCGTTTGCCCTTGGACTTGTGGGGGTGACCCATGTTTATGCGGGTTCCCCGATTGTCAAGGTGGACTTCGACATGAGCGGGCGCAATTCGAGCGAAGTTACGGAGCCCAACTATATTCCGTGGGTGGTTTCGGGTGTCACTTCCAAGGACACGACCCTTTCGGGCGTAAAAATCGGAATCGCCGGTAGCAGAAATATTAAGGCCACCTGGTACAAGGCGGGCGTGCAGTCCCCGAGCTACGCAAAACTGGTTTGCGACGGCGTGATTATTGAAAATGGCGGTAACATTACGCTCACTTTCTCGAATCTTGCCGCTGGCTCGCACAGTTTGTTGCTTTATCTTAACGATGTCAGCGGTACGGCGACATCGAACAGCATCGATGTCTATGTGAATAACTCCAAGCAAACTTCCGTGAAGCCGACGAACCGTGCGCTTTCGACATCCGAGGCCGCTACGGCGTATGTGACGTTCTCTGTAAGCGGGACTTCCGCTTCTACGGCAATCAAGTTGAATCTGAGCACGGCGACTTTGAATGCGTTTGAACTCAATGTTCCGAATGTGGCGGCACAGGCTTCCAGCCCTTCACCAACGGATTTGGATTACCACACCCCACACGACAATGGCGCTCTCACGCTGACCTGGACGGCGGCAAGCGGCGCGACCAAGCACCGCGTATTCTTTGGCACGGATTCTACCTCGGTCGCAAAAGCAACAACTAGCACGACAGCGATTTACAAGGGCGAACAGTCCGGCACGACCTACAAGGTTTCGGGAACGACTCCGCTTTCGACTTATTACTGGCGCGTAGATGAAGTGAACGGTTCTACGGTGACTCAGGGCAATGTGTGGAGCTTTAAGCCGGGACGTCTTGCATTTGAAGGTGCCGAAGGCTATGGCCGTAACGCTCTCGGTGGTCGTGGTGGCAAGGTGGTTTATGTGACAAACCTGAACGACGATGGCGCAGGCAGTTTGCGCGAGGCGTGCACGGCGGATATTGGCCCGCGTACCATTATGTTCAAGGTGGCGGGCATGATTCAGCTCAAGTCCCGCTTGGTGTGTAATCATAGCCAAGTGACGATTGCAGGACAGTCTGCGCCGGGTAAAGGAATTACCATTAAGAGTGCTCCCATCGGTTTTACCGGCAACGACATGATTATCCGTTTTATGCGAGTGCGTCTGGGATACGGTCAAACTTATGACGGAATGGGACTCACCGGTGGCGACCACAGCATTCTGGATCACGCATCTATCAGCTGGACCATTGACGAGGCGTTCTCTAGCCGCGGCGGCAAGAATATCACTCTTCAACGCACCTTGATTTCGGAAGCCTTAAACGTGGCCGACCACCAGAATTATCCGTCGGGTACGGGGCATGGATACGCGGCGACCATCGGTGGTGACATCGGAAGTTTCCACCACAACTTGCTGGCCCATAACGAGGGCCGTAACTGGAGTATGGGCGGCGGCCTTGATGGTAATGGTTATTATGCCGGTCGCTTGGATATTTTCAACAATGTGGTCTATAACTGGGAAGGCCGCGTCACGGATGGCGGCGCTCATGAGGTGAACTTTGTCGGCAATTACTACAAGGCGGGAGCTGCATCGCGCATCTTGGATTATGTGCTGAGTGCGGATCTCGAAGGAACTGGCAATGGTTCGCAGGCGTATTACTTCCACAACAATGTCTTGCAACTTAAGGATGGCTCGTTTAAGTGCGATGGTACGAATGACGGTAGCACATCGAATGGCGGGTCCGGAAAAGCAGACGCCTGCAAACGCTACACCCTGAGTAATGGACAGAATCTCAATTGGAATGTGTGGAACAGCAAGCCCTTCTTTGAATCTTATGCGACCATCCAGGGCGCAAAGGCTGCCTATAAGGACGTGTTGAGCGATGTGGGCCAGCGTATGCCAATTTTAGACAACCACGATCAGCGCATGATTCGCGAAACCAAGAACGGAACCTATAGCGCCACGGGTTCCAAGAGCGGACTCCTCGGAATCCCTGACCGTGAAACTGATGTCACCGATACCGCGAATATCAAGGGCTGGGAACCGTATCCGAGTGCGAGCTGGGCAGACGATTACGATAGCGACCTTGACGGTCTCCCGGACTGGTGGGAAAATATGTATGGCTATAATCCGAAATCCAAGAGTGGCGACTTTAGCGATGCGAATAAGGACCGCCTGGGTGATGGTTGGACAGAACTGGAACGCTACCTGGAGTGGATGGCTCGCGCCCACTATACTTTTGCAAAGGGTGAAACCCAGGTGATTGACCTTTCGCAGTTTACTGCAGGCTATGACAACGGAACTTACACGGTTTCCGCTCCGACAGGCGTGACTGCAACTGTGAACGGCTCCAAGATGACGGTCAAGCTTGCCGATAATTTCGGTGGCGTTGGCTACATCAAGTTTACGCTTAAGGACAAGGAAGGCGACTCCTTCGGCCGTTATATCGGTGTGACCCAGCAACTTGCCGCAAGTGCTACTACTCCCACAAGTTCTTCTTCCTCGGAAACTGTTACGCCGGCATCTAGCAGCTCCGTGACTCCGACTTCTGCTGCAGGAAGTGCCGACGGTGTTTACCAGGCCGAAGATGGAACGCTTGCAAATGACGCAATCTTTGAAGACCGCAACACAGGATTTGCTGGAACGGGCTATGTGAACTTTGCTGCAACCGCAGGCAGTTCCACGAAGATCCCTGTAACAGTAAAGGCTGCTGGTGAATACACCGTGACACTCACCTACGCCCTTGGCAAAGACGAAACACGTAAACTCTGCATTAGGGTGGGTGGTGAAGAAGCCGTACAGATGGAATTTGCCTCAACGGGAACATGGACTGACTGGAAAACGGTCGACATTGCACTCAACCTTGTTGCCGGTGTAAACGAAATTGAGTTTGCTACCATTGATGGCGATGGGCCGAATTTGGATCAGATTAAGCTCACCCTGTCGGAAAATACATCATTTGCCGTGCCGAATTCTGTAGCAAAATTTCATTCTAGCGTTTCGAACAATATCGTGTTCATGACCGGGGTTCCGCAGAATGCAAAAATTACCGTGACTGATTTTAGTGGCAAAAACCTGATGACACAAAAATCTATCGTGACGACAAACGGCACGGCATCGGTAAGCCTCCAAGATTACGGCTGTGGCATTTACCTAGTGAATATTCGCAGTATTTATGGTAGTGCCAAGTTTAACAAGACCATCAAGGTTATGCGTAGATAAGTCGCAAATGGAACCTTATACACTTAACAAAAAAGGCCTAGGCTCGAATGAGTCTAGGCCTTTATCGAAAGCGTCTATTCTTTCCCGCCGACGGGAAAGAGGGCGAACTGCAGTTGGAAAACCTTGTCGCTGGATTCATCTTCTTCGGCGATGAGGGCGATCTCTTTGCGGAAGGCATTGATGCGCTCTACGATGCGCTCGTAGCCCTCCTGGCTTATGCCGAGGGTGAGTCCTGAAATGTGGCGTATGCCCGGAGGGTCGCGGTCAATAGAATCGGCGGCGAGCTTTAGGCATTGCTGATGGTATCCGCGGAGCGCGAGTCTCGAAGTGCGGTCGCCGGTAGTGATGGCATTTTCGGTAAGCGTGTAGTTGCCGCTCTTGTCTTTCTTGATGAGCAGGCAATCTTCGAGAAGCTTTACGGACTTCTTCGCTTCTTCGGCGGTGATGCGGGGGTGTACCCTTTTTGCGAGTGTCTCGTAGTCACCGTCAAAACCGAACATGCCGATAAGGCTGCGTATGGTGAGGTGCCTCCAGTCTGAATACACCATGTATTGCGTGTGCCCGAGCAGGTGCTGCTTTTCGGCAAATCGCACGACCTTGAGTACGGCCTGCATCTCGTTAAATGCAGCGTTCCTTTCTTCGGTGGTTTCGGCCTGGTTGAACTTGACGAGGGCTATAAAGAATTCCGTCTCGTGCTTGCCGAGTCGAAGCCCGCTTGCAACTTTAGGAATGCTCTGGCTAGAAAGGTTCTTGTCGCCGTTCATGACGCGGCTGATGAAATCTTTCGCCTTGAAACCGATCTTGTCCGAGAACACGCGGAGCGAGAAGGCCGGGTTGGCCTCCTTCTTTGCGTTGTAGTAATCCTTCAGAAATTCCCGGTAGTCCAGGTATTCGAAGATTTTCTTTGTCGGTTTCGTGACTCCCATGCCATAAATGTAAGAAAAAAGCCTGTTTGCGGGGCTGGGCGATATATAATAGCGTTGTCCAGGAACAACGCTAAATTGCGGTCAGTTGAAAAATATGTGGCAAAAATACCCGTTTTGAGGTAGATTTTGTGTAGTTCCGGCAAAAATGGCGCAAATGGGTGCGTTGTCCGGGAAAGGGTGTATTATGGTAAAAAGTGTGATTTGTGCCGTGGCGTGCGGAGTGTGGGTTGCCGCTGCGGCGATAAGCCCCTCCGAGGTGGTGTCGCTTCCGAGCGACGCCGCTTACGGTGGTGGTGACAAGGTTGGTTCGCAACTGATTGCTGCGACTTACAATGGGGGAGAAGGTCCCGGTATTTGGATTGTGGCCGACGGTGGCTACAGGCTCTATCACAACGGGGCCTTGCTTGCCGAGGACAACCAGGCGGGCCGAGTGCGCTTTGTGCCGATGACATTCTTGCCGGGCGAAAACGCCATTTCGGTCGTGGGCGTGAATGGCCAGGGTGCTCCCGGTGTCATGGTGCAGATTGATGACCTCGACAAGTCCTACTATTCCGGCAGCGGCTGGAAGGCGAAACCTACGGTGGGTAACAACTCCTGGAAAAACAAGGGCCGCGACCTTTCCAAATGGGGTGGGGCTACGACGCTCAGTTATGCGAATACCAAGATGCCCAGCGGTGGGGTTTTGAATGGTTTTGCTCCAAATACGCAGGCCAAGTGGATCTGGACAAGTGCTGAGACAGACCCGACGGCGGTTCTGCTTTTCACATTCTATGTGAAGGCGGAAGGTTTTGGCGCAAATACGACTGGTGGTGACGCGGGTAACATCGTCATCGCGAGCGATACCGCCACTATTCGTAAGCATATGCAGAGTAACGATGCGGTGACAATCCTTGTGCCCGAAGGTACTTACGACTTCAGAAAGTTCGTAGATGCGGCCACATCTGCCGCCAATTCGGGATGGACTTGGTGCAAGTCTTCCTGTGGCAACACTGTCAATTCCAACAACACCTTTTACCGTATCAGCTTTACGCAGAACAGCTGTTCCGGCCTTAGCGAACAGACCACGATGGTGTCTGCGGGTGAAATCAAGAGTTGGAGCAACTGGATTACGACCAAGGGCAACAAGAGCCTCGTGGGTATGGGCCGTGGCGCAAATATGCGCGGTGTTTCGTGGTCAAACCGTTCCTACGAAGGTGCCAAGAACAACATTTATCGCAACTTGGCCCTTTACGATGTGAACCCGCACCTTATTGAGGGGGGCGATGGTCTCGAAGTGAGCGGCAGCGGCGGCAAGGAAGTTGAAAATATGTGGTTCGACCACATCAGCTACAAGTGGATTAGCGACGGCATGGATTTGGAATATGTCAAGGGCATCACCGTTTCGTATCTAGACTATGATGGCAGCAACGAGTACAACTGCTACTATTACGATCCGTATATGCACCTGGTTGAAACGGCGCAGCTGACTTTTGCGAATGTCTATTGGCACAATTCTTTCGGACGCGTTCCCAAGGTGACGAGCGAGGCGGATGGTTCCTACGCCTCGATGGTCCACATCTACAATTCCTATGTGGATTACAACCACTGGCATGTGATTGATGCCTCCGGGAAAAGCGACAAGAAGACGCAAGTCCTTTACGAAAACAACTATGTGAAAAATCCGCAAATTCAGGTGGCCGGAAAGGATGCCTATTCCTTGATCAAGTTCAAGAATACGACGGTCACCGGAGCAAAGAGCTCCACCCCCTATAACAACAATGGAACATCTCAGGCGTCGGCGTTCAACGACAATGTCTTTACGCCTTCTTATTCTTACGAACTACGCAGCAATTCAAGCCTTCCTACCGACCTCCCGAAACTTGTGGGCGTGGGTGGCCGCTACGGCAAGATGCCCGAATACAACCAGGCTTTCGGACTGAGCAACAAGGCGGCAAGCGTATCTCTCTCTGCTCCCGCAATGGGGGCGAAATTTGAAGCCGGCGCGACGGTGACCTTGAAGGCCGATGCAAAGGACAACGACGGTTCCGTAAAGAGCGTCGCCTTCTATGTGGGCAACACGCTGGTCGGTTCTGCAACTGCCGCACCTTATCAGGTCAACGCGAGTGGGCTTGAGCCGGGCGTGTATTCCGCAGTTGCAGTCGTGACGGACAATTCTGGCCTTTCGCAGATGTCTTCGTTCGTGACCTTCTCTGTCGAAGGGACTGCCTACCCTGAGGTTGTAAAGTGCGGTGGGGGTTCCAGCAGCCAGAGCATCAATCTGGGCGAACCGATTGTAGATTTCTGCTACACCTGGAGCGGCGCCGAGACGGTCGTGCCTGAAGGCTTCCCGGCGGGCGTTACGACAAGCATCGACAAGGAAAACCGCAAGATTTCTATCAGCGGTATTCCTACCGAAGCGGGCGTATTCGCCTTCACCGTCATGGCCACCAACAATGATTCCACTTTTATTAAGAGTGGCCGCATTGTGGTGACGGACCCGAACGCTCCTGTGTCTTCTTCAAGTGCTGAACCGGAGTCTTCTTCGGGTGAATCGGGCGAAGTCGTGGAATCGAGCAGCGGGACGACCTCTATCGCCACCCGCGCAACAAACTTCGCGACCGAGGCCGAAACCGCGTACTACCGCATATTCGACATGCAGGGTAGGCCGCTCTATTCCGGCGACAGAATGCCCTCGCATATGCCTGCCATCCGCGTCATCGTCGTAGAATATTCTCAAAAAGGTACGATAATGCGTCGTTATGTACAATAAATCCTTCCATTTTTCTTGATTCTTATTTATATTGGTATTGATGAGATCCTGTAAGAACATCCTGGCTATGTTGGCGGCGGCTGCCGCCTTTTCGGGGTGTTCTTCTGCCGATAAAGTGGCGGGTAACAGTGCTGAGACTGGTTCTCCGGAACTTGCGGGAATTTTGGTGCTAAATGACGGCAAGCTAGCCGCCCATGCGCATGTACAATGTGTGCCTGAAGGCTACGATGCTACGTCCGATAAGGCGTTGCCGACCGCTTTTGTAACCGAGACAGATGAGAACGGCTATTACAGCTTAGATTCTGTGCCCGATGGAACGTATGCACTAGAAGCTTTCCACGAGAAATCGGGCAAGCGTCTCTTGGTGCAGGGGATTAAGGTGACAGAAGATGATTCTGTGGCCGTAAGCGATACACTGCGCACAGCAGGTGTGGTGAAGATAGAAGGATCGGATAGTTTTGAAGAGGGCGCAACGGGCGTTGCTACTGTACTTGGAACGACTATCCATAGGACTGTGAAGGTTTCCCATTCCGTGATTGTGGTGGATAGCCTGCCGGCAGGTTCACTTAATTTGCGGGTAATCTTTGGTCGTGAGCAGCTTAGCCCGCTGACTTTTGAGAAGGTTAAAGTTGTAGCTGGTGATACGGAGACCGTTGTATTGCCGAGTGTGATTGAGCCGGATGCCGGGATTTCTTGGGATTCTGTTTCCTTTAACTTTGTAGCCCCGCTTGCACTTCCCAAGGGTACGGATACGCTGACATCTTTCGTGAGCAATATTCCGATTGCCATTCGCCTGACGGCAGACAATTTTCCCTTCGATTCGATTGCGAATATGAACGGCCGTTGGGAGGCCGTGCGCATATCGAAAAATGGAAACCGTAGCAAAAAACTTCCGATTTCGTACCCCGATTTTGATAAGCGTGCAAAAGAGGCTGTGCTCTGGGTGAACGTAGATTCGCTGAACGTGGGTGATTCACTGGAACTTTCTTATGATGGCTTGCAGTATTCCGCCTACGCACGGGATGTTTTTCCGACGAACCGAAGCTACTCTCTGGTGTGGCATTTTGGCAATGCCCTTTCTCCTGTGACTGATGCTTCCGAGTATGGTTATTTTGATGGAAGTGCACTTAGTTCTGTTTATTCAGATGCGTTCGTCGGTGGTGCTGTGGGCGGCGGTATAAAATTTGATTCGGCTTATTACTTCTATGTTGACAATTCTGCGAAGCCCGACAGCGCACGTAAGGTGAACTTGAACTTTGATGGTAGTGGATACTTCTGTTTTTCGGTGTGGGTAAAGCTTGATGCAGTTGACAAGGAACAAACCATTTTTGAAAAGGCCAAGGAATACGCGTTGCGTTTTGATCCGGCCAAGGGCTTTGTCGTAGAACTATGGGTTCCTGGTGCGGATTCTGATTCTGTAAAATACGCTTGGGCGTCCGGTAAATCGAGTGTTAAGGCCGGCGAATGGACCTACATTGCATTTAGCCATCATACAAATTCTCAAACAAACTTCTACGTAAACGACCTTAAGGTTGAATCAGACCCAGAAGAAACGGCCTGGACGGATGCTCGTAATTTGACTGACTTTAAGGTCGGTGGCTTTGCCGGCGTAATTGACGAACTTATGCTCGGCGGGTGCTTCCGCGATGATTCCTGGACTCGCCTTACTTATTTGAACCAACGTCCCGATAATTACTGGCCTGTGGTTACGCCTAGATAGGCTTATAAGAACTGTATTTGGCTTTAATCCATTCAGGGCTACGTGCCCTCGTTTCTACGATTACATTGCTGATTGCACCGTTCCAGGTCTCAGTCTCGATTTCGTTACCGCCTATGCGGAAAGGTACACTGCGGTTCAGTTTGTTGGGAACGAATTCCATTGAGAATTCGGTGCCGTTGGTACCCGTAATCGGGACGGGCTCGCCGTTCACGTACATGCTCACCAGGTGGTTCCTAGAAACGAGTGTCAAGAAAATCCATTCACCGACAGGAATAGAGGCCGAATCCCCGAAGTACACTGCTTCGTGCAGGGCAGGATAATCCTTTCGGGCCATGCCGGTTTGCCCGGCTTTACAATTTCTGTACCCCACGCGGGCAATTACTTGTTACGCGTAGGCAATCGGCTGGGCCGTATCATGGCAAGGTGACGGGAAAATCCCACTTTTTAGGGAGAGGAACGTGCCAGCCGTCCAAAGAGAATTGTATTTTTCTGTGCGGTACCGAACGATACCTTTAAAAATGCACAAACTGCAAAAAAGGTTAAATTATGCTTGATTTGAACACTGTCGATTGGAAGACGCTCCCCTTCGGTTATT
>OCVV011291434.1_pt1 | contig 15628 bp, 10 predicted proteins | sample 1539721 | NCBI WGS metagenome assembly OCVV01 (sample SAMN02144230, study PRJEB22623) | gut metagenome | biome: sheep rumen | host: Ovis aries | place: New Zealand
AGTTTTGAAAGTTTATAAGTAGAAGCACCTACTGGCTGGAATGCGATTGCAACCCATCCTTCTTCTGCATTTGCATCTGCAATGGTAAGTGGAATGCGTTCAGTTAAATCCTGATCAACCTGCACAATAAGAAACTGCCCTGCTTTACGGTTACGCGCAATATCGGGAGCATCAAACTTCATGTAATAGACATTCTCTGAGAGCTGTCTTTTTTCAAGAATCTTATTCATAGTCTTCCCTACACAAAAAGTGGTTAAAGTTTCGATATTATATAGAAAAACGCTGATTTAGTGAATAGGGGCATAAAAAAAGCGGTGGCTGTTGGGCAACCACCGCATTTATTACTGTATGAACACTTAGAAACCGAATTTTACGCCAGCATAGGCTGTTGCTCCGGCAAGTGTCCAACTCTTTAAGAAGTCTGCACTACTTGAAGCAATAGAAATATCAAGTTCCAAAAGACGCAGATTCAGCTTAAACCCTAAAGACTGTGTAAACATGTGGTTGATGTAAGAAGATGTTGCGTTAAATCCAAACACATACACAAGCGTTACATCTGCAGACACAGAGTATTCTGGATACAAACTAGTTGCCCAGTCAAAGTCAGCACCAAAGGGGTTTGTTGCCGCAATACCAGCTGAACCAGTAAGGGTAAACCAATTCTTGCTGAAAGGTCTCCATGCAACTTCTGCACCCAAACGGAAAGGTCTATTAACTGCATAATCTACTGTTGAACACTGGATTCCGCTAAAGGTAGGACCATCAAATGAATAGCTTAATGAACCGCCACCAAGCAAACTGTTAAGAAGGGGGTTAACACTTGCGGTAAAGGTTACATTACCAGATGTTTTGTAGTCCAAATGAGCTGGTTTAATAGGAATATGAGTGTAAACTCCTAAATCAAGTCCTTGATTCAATGCATATTCCACAGTTGCGTTTAAGTCTATACCACCTTTGCTATAGATTGTGCTCGGAATATCCATAGACTGAAGCTGATTAAGAATTCCTTCAACTCCAGAGAATGTACCGCCTGCAAAAGCACTCGATAAATCAACTAGTGAGTAGAGGGCAAAATCTGCAGAGGCAACAGCTTCGATTGAACCGTCAGCATTATTGTTTACTGTAATAGTTGCATTTGGCTGGGGAACATAAACCAGAGGAACATACAAAGACGGAGTTGCACGAACAGTTATTTTTCCAATCTTTGCTTTAATGGGAACACCAACTTCTGCGTATGTTTCCAGTCCCATGTTTACAGAAGTAACACTGCTGTCTCCAATTTTAATTCCTTCACCCAGGAAAGTAAAAATGTCTTTTGACATTCCCAAAGAGAAGTTTCCTGTTGTTTGAGCAAATACGCCAAAGCCCCACTTGTTAAAGTCCACATTAAAATATGTCTTTGCATCAAAACCAACATTTGCAACAAGACCGTAACTGGGCAAATCGTTTGCAAGTTTTGTAAAGTCAATGACCAAATCTTTTACCATTATGTCTGTTATGGCAAAGGCATTCTGCATGGCGGCAAGACTCAAATCTACACCAACTTCAACATAGCGTTTCTGAGTATGAATTTCAGCAACAGCAGAGCTCATCATGCACACAGAGGCAAGGGCTACTAAAAAGAATTTCTTAGTTTCCATTTTCTTTACCTCCCCATACAGTAATGGGCGAATCTCCGTCCATTTTTACAGTTAACGTAACATCAGCACCCAAAGAACGGGCACCGGCCTGCAATGCCTTACGCGATATACACAACACAGGATTGTTACTGGTGTAACCTGTTGAATCAGTTTCGCCAGCTTCGTAATCGCGTCCCATTGTTACTACAACATCAGGATGGAATGGATAGTTGGTCATAACACTCTTAATTTCTGCACCAGTAAATTCAAGTGAATGAGTTCCAGACTGAACATGTAAGGTTTTGTCTATACCACTTGCTACATCGGTAACACGAACATCTATCTTCATGTCAGGAATAACTTTGTTAACACCAGTGTAACCAATGCTTACATAGTCAATCATGTCTGCGTATTCAGCATACTCTGCTAAAGAAGATGCATTTTCACGCTGAAGCAAGTCGTCGCTACTTGTGTCCCAATCGGTAAATGCAAGTGTCATGGGCTTAAACGAAAGTTGCTTGGTAAGGGTTAACTTAAAGGGAAGAACTGCTGCCATATCAAGCGAAATTTCTGTAGGTTCAGAAGAAGACAAACTGTCTATTGTTGCCTTTGAAATTGTTGTTGCAGAACCACCACCCAGTGAAACAGATCCGCTAATACTCAATCCAGAAGGCTGATCGTTTATAACATCTGCAAGATCACGAGCTACCGATGCACTCCCTGCTTTAAGGTTGTTAGCAACAGCATCTGTTGAACGAATTTCTGTTACTGTTCCTGACGGCCATGCAACGGGATTCTTAAAGTCAAAACCACCATTAACTAATACATTAGATCGAGAGCCACCGTTTTTGTCTGTATATGACAAATTAATATTTGCATTAATGTCTATAGCACCAAGAAGTGAAGCAAGAGAACCAGAAGGTTTCTTTGCATACAAATAGACAGGCAGTGAATCAATTTCAACACTGTCAATCATATCTTGTACAAAGCTCGGAATTTCTGGGCTTGAAAGCAACTGGTGAATATCAATGTCGGACAAATCCATATTAAGAGGAACGTCACCAACAGAAGTCAAATCAACAGCTACCGTATCCCAATCGCATGAAAGGTGAACATCTGACAGACCCATGGTATATGTACTTCCCATCTGCAAGTTAGTCAGCGTAACTGAATCGGGCAAGTAAATTGAAAAGTCTGCACTGTCTCCATCGTGCAAATCAACAGTTGGATAATTAATGCAAGATGTATCTTTCTGTGCGTTTGAACCAGAACCTGTTAAATTAATTGTTCCGTCCATTCCAAAGAGTGTTGACTTAACATAGATAGGAATGTTGTTTCCTGCTGGCAAAGAGTTTACATATTTAGCACGAATACCAAATCCTTCAGATGCAATGTTAGTGTCTAAGTTTCCTTCTGTATTATGTTTGTAGTAAGTACCTGTGCCACCCTGCTGCTCGCCAAAGGTAATTTTACTTACATACTGAGTTAACTCCGCAGGAAGAGCTTGATTTACTACAATAGGATCATGATTTTCTGTGGGAACTCCATCAATAGAGTTTAAGTTAATAACAGCAGATGCCAGTTTGGTAATGCCACCGTCTATAGTAATAGTAAGCTTTTTATTACTGGTACCGTTGCTTCCAAAGTCAAGCGTTGCTCCGTCTACATCAAGAGAAACAGAACCGCTTACACTTATGTCGCTTCCTGCTTGTGTTAACGTCTGGCCACTTAAATCGAGTTTTTTAGAAATTAAACCAGAACCACTGCCTGCAGTAAGATCGCTTTCATCAAGATTCAATCCGTGACCCGTTAGAGAAAACGAATCAAAGTTAACACTGAATCCAGACCAGCCACTTAATGAAGAAGATGAAATGTTAATTGCGCCACCGTCAGCAGCAATTATCATATCTCCAACAATAGCGGGTAATGAAAGCGGAATTGACATTGCGGGAATTGAAATAGGAGAAATTGAAATGTCATCACTGGTATCAACAGTTCCAGCATCAGTATGGATTCCTTCTATACGAGAAAGGTGAGCATTTTCAAATTCATAAGACATTGTGTAATTGTGAGTAGTTCCTACATTTCCACCACTTACCGAACCACTAGGACTAATAAGAATGTCTTGTGGCAGTGTTTTACCACCAAGCTCAATGTCAAATTCAGAACCGTTTGTTACATTAACATTGCTTATACCTGCAATAGTATTTCCTGAACTATTTTTAATTGATATAGACAAAAGGAAGTTAAAGTTGCTGTCTGCTGGGGTTGAATCTGTTTTTGTTACCGTAACATGCAACTTTGTACCACTAGCACATTTAACAGAATCAGCATAACCGTTATGAACAGCAACAGTAAAAGTTGTCAGTCCAGGAATAGCATCAAGACTTAAATCTGTACCTTCAGGAATATCGTTTAAAGTAACATCTTCAGGATTTGCAAATGCATTTGTTTCGAGGGTGGTAATCATATCGTCAAAATTAATGTCCATAGTTTCGTTAAATGAAACAGTAGGCAATTCAATTGACTGATTGAATGTAATACCACTCATTCCCGAATTACCTTCAATGGCATCGGTAAAGTTTAAGTTGCCCAAGTACTGACTAAAGTCGAAAGGAACATTGTACAAATTTTTATGAAGTACAAAAGTAAGTACATCTTCGTTGGTAATGTATTCGTACAAATCTAAGTCCGAACCCATTGAAGCCCGCAACTGAGCAAGCAAATCTTCCTTGTTGAGTATTTCAGTAAGATCAAAATCAGCATTACCTAGCGGAACAGTATACTCCGCAGAGGTTTTTACAGAGACAGACTGTGGAATTTGCATGTTGAACAGGTTGCCGCACGACGCTTCACATACAAGAAGCATGAGGGCCGCAAGACAGACTGCCGCGTTCCTTATGAAATTCTTCATAGCGTTCTCCTCTTCCACCCGAGAAATATCCGGCTCAAAAGAACCGGCATAAAGACTTTCATACATAAAACCTTGGCACTATGGCGCCAGTTACATTTTGGAAAGCGCACAAAAAGTGCATGTTATACTATAGTATAACCTTACTCAAAGTTTTTTGTCAAATTTTAAGTACGATTTAGATTATCGGAGAAAAAAGCTTCCAGAACGAGTCAGAAATTCCCCAAAAGAATTTCCAACTCGCTTGGAATAAGAGCATTTACTTCTTTAATAGAGCTGCAAAAGGATTGTAATACATTCCATCGTCACTGCCAGAAGGCTGGCGGTCGCGAGAACGGTCGTTAAAAGGCTTGCGTTCTGACGAGGGTTTTGTTCCGCTTGTAGCAGATGCTTTTTTTACCACTACAACACGCTTCTTTCCTGTACTTGCGCTTGCACTTCGTTCAGAAGATGCAGAACCTGTTGTTCCGCCTAAACGAGTAGCGGCATCGCTCTTTAACGAAAGACTAATTCTTTTGCGGTCAGTATCCAGTCCGATGATAGTAAATTCTTTTACATCGCCAACTTTAATAACTTCCATTGGGTCGCTTACAAAAGTATCACTCAGTTCGCTAATGTGAATAAGACCTGTTTCGTGAAGACCAATATCAACAAAAGCACCAAAGTCAACAACATTACGGATTTTTCCTGTAACTTTCATGCCTACTGTTAAATCTTCAAACTTAACGACTCCCTTCTGCATAATAGGTGCAGGGTAACCGTCACGAGGGTCGCGATTTGGTTTTGCCAGTTCTTCTACAATGTCGTTAATTGTTGTTGAACCAACACCGTATTTTTCTTCCAACTGTTTTTTTAGTTCAGCAGAAATTTTTTCGTTTTTCTGAACCAAAGGAAGCACTTCACTTGCAACCGCATAGTTTTCAGGATGAACCCAAGTGTTGTCCAAAGGATTTTCACTTTCGGGAATTTTAAGGAAGCCAGCACACTGTTCATAAGCTTTAGGACCTAAGCCAGCAACTTTTTTCAAATCTTCACGACTGGTAATTTTTCCGTTAGCATCACGGTATGCAACAATTTTCTTTGCAAGAGAAGAATTGATTCCTGAAACATATTTCAAAAGAGAAGCAGATGCTGTATTCAAGTTAACACCAACTTGGTTAACCACACTGCTAACAACTTCATCGAGAGTGTCGCTCAGTTTTTTCTGATTAACATCATGCTGGTACAAACCAACACCAATTGCTTTTGGATCAATCTTTACCAGTTCTGCAAGCGGATCCTGCAAACGACGGCCCATACTTATAGCACCACGAATGGTAAGATCAAGATCAGGGAACTCTTCGCGAGCAATGTCACTTGCGCTGTAAACAGATGCACCACTTTCATCAACAACAGTGTAACGAACATCTGGATAATTTTCGCTAATAACTTTACTTACAATAGCTTGTACTTCTTGGCTACCTGTTCCGTTACCAACAGCAACAACTTGAATAGCATATTTTTTGATTGCCATCTTTAGTAAATTGTATGCTTCGTCTGGTTCGGCAACTTGTTTAATAAGGAAGTAACCAAGATATTTTCCTGTTTCATCAAGAGCAGCACATTTTGTTCCTGTACGAATTCCAGGGTCAACACCCAAGACACGACTTCCTTTGATAGGCTGTTGCATCAAGAGATTCTTTAAGTTTTCGCTAAAGACACCAATTCCATGAGCATCTGCTTCATCAAATTCATCACTGCGAATTTCGCGAAGAACTGCAGGTGAAAGCAAACGAACAACACCATCTTCAATGGCATTGTCATAGTATTTATTTCCTCGCTTATATTTTTTCTGAATTTCTTTTACCGCTTCATCAACACTTACATCGAGTGTTACTTCAAGAGCACCCTCTCTTTCTGCACGGTTGATTGCAAGAATACGGTGAGGCTTAATTTGATTAAGAGGTTCAGAATAGTCCCAGTACATTTTGTAGGTTGACATTTTTTCTGCTGTTTCTGCATCTTGTCCGTCGGGAACAATACCTTTTGTTTCCATGCTACCAGTTGCAATGTACAAATCGTGTACAGCAGAACGGTTTGCACTATCCTGACTAATTCGTTCAGCAAGAATATCCTGAGCACCTTTAATTGCATCTTCTACAGTGGGAACATTAAGCGCTTCTTCTGCGGCGTCAGTTTTAATAAACTCACTAGCTTTTGCTTCAACAGCAGCATCGTTGTTTGCAGCATCAGCAATAAAGTCTGCAAGAGGTTCAAGACCTTTTTCTGCAGCAATCATTCCTCGTGTCTTCTTTTTCTTTTTGAACGGAGCCCACAAATCTTCAAGTTCTGCAAGAGTCTTTGCATTCATTGCAGCGTTGTACAGACTTTCGGTGAGTTTGTTCTGAGCAAAAATTCCCTTTACAATTTCGAGTCTGCGCTCTTCAAGATTTTTGTAAGAAGTAAACAAGTGGTCACAATCGCGAACCTGAACTTCATCCAAAGAACCATGCTTTTCTTTTCGATAGCGAGATATAAACGGAATGGTACATCCTTCCGCAACCAGACTAATAACCGCACTTACCTGATTGATTTTAATGTTCAATTCTGCGGCAATGCGCTTCATGATTTCAACTTCATTAACTGAAAGTGAGTCAATTTGTTCTTGTGTAAATTCCATATGAGTGCCTATTTTGCCACAGATTTGTATTTTGGTAAAGTTGCACAGGTACTTGACTTTTTTATGCAATAATCGGTTACAATCTGTGCATGAGTACAGACATTCCACACTTTGCGTCATTAGCACAAGCTCTCGTAGAACTGTTTGGTAAAAGTGTTGCCCTCGACCATACAGACCGTGTTAGCGGTGGTGACATAAACCGTTCCTATGCACTTACGCTTACTAACGGAGCAAAAGTTTTTATGAAGGCTAACGCAAAAGAACATGTTGATTTCTTTTATGCCGAAACAGCAGGACTTAACGCAATAGCACAAACAAAAACAATTAAGACTCCTCATGTTTTGTGTACAGGCACCGACAATGGCGAACAAGTGGGATATTCTTTTTTGCTAATGGATGTTATAACTTCTGCACAAAAAAACGCAGACTACTGGCAAAAGCTTGCACATAATCTTGCACTCATGCACAAAGCAGACACATCTTCGTTTGTTACCGGCGGAACTTTTGGCTTTAACCAAAATAATTTTATTGGTTCTGGAAAACAGTACAACAATGCGCACGACTCTTGGATTTCTTTTTTTAGAGATTGCAGACTAATGCCTCAATTAAAAAAAGCAGAACATTATTTTGACAGTGACTTTAAGAAAAAGTGCGACCGCTTACTTTCACATCTTGATGGAATTCTTGTTGAACCAAAACAGCCATCTCTTTTGCACGGAGACTTATGGTCTGGAAATGTAATGTGCGGTTCAGACGGAAACGCATGGCTCATTGACCCTGCAGCTTATGTAGGACACGCAGAAGCAGATATTGCAATGACACAACTGTTTGGTGGCTTTAGTCCAGAATTTTTTGAAGCATACAAGGCCGAAGGTTTACTTATGGATGGTTATGAAGAACGACGAGATCTATACAATCTGTATCATCTTTTAAACCATTTGAATTTATTTGGCAGTACCTACTTAGAACCTGTGCACGACATTGTTGACGAATACGCCAACCGTTAGTATGCGCAAGCTTTGTAAAAACAAATAAGTGTAAGCGACAAAAGCAAACCGCCAATTATATCTGTAAACCAGTGAACTCCACACACAAGTCGCCCCGCAAAAGCTACAACCATAATCAAAATGCACAGAATGTCGCAAAGAAGACATAGGTTTTTGTTCTTTACATATTGTTTAATTTGGTAACGGGCAGTTCCAAAAATGGTAAGAATAAGCATTGTGTGTGTTGACGGATACGAAGGTTCTATTCCCTCATCAGAAATTATGGGTCTAACATTTATGGCAAGTTTTTCAAACAATACATACAGAACAATAACTGCCACATAGACGCAAGCTAAAACAAGTAAAGTACGATCAACTTTTAAAAGACTCTTTCGCTGAATTAACTGAACAAAACCTAAAAGTGCAAAGGCAAAAGCTACTGCTATGGCAGCAAGACCCAACACTTGTGTAAGCGTATACCACAGTTTGTGTATGCCAAAAAACTGGTGTACTGCCGTATTTACCGTTGCAAATCCAACAGAAGATGCATCTGGTGCTATAGGCTGAACATCTACAAAGCAAACCAAAACGGTAAACACAATAAAACTAAGCGCAAGGCACACTGGTAGCACAAACTTTTTCATACTTTACTCCGTTACCATAAGCTCTTTGAGTGCTTGGGCAGTTTTTCGAGTTCTTTCTGCAAGTGTATTAAGCGATTCAACTTCATCAGCAAGCGTTTTTGCTCCGTCTTCAATATCAGAACTTGCAGCATCTACTTTCTGAGAAACAGCAGTTAAGCGTTCCATATTTGCCAACACTTGTGAAGAATAAATACGCTGAGTAGTTACCGATTCACGCATACGGTCTGCAGAAGTTGCCATAACTTCTGCTTCATGAGAAATAGCTGCACCTGTTTCAAGCTGTTGTTTAACACTGTTGGCAGCGGCACTTACTTTGTCTACACTTTGTTCTGCACCAGTCTGAATCATAAGGAATGTTTGGTTAACACGTTCTGTCAACTGAACACTTTCCTTGATGCTCTTAATAACCGAAGTAATAATTTCTGCAATTTTTGTTGAACGAGAAGAACTTTGTGCGGCAAGGTCTTTAATTTCGTGAGCAATAACAGCAAATCCTTTTCCCGATTCTCCAGAGTGAGCGGCTTCGATAGAGGCATTCATTGAAAGCAAGTCTGTCTGCTGAGCAAAATCATCAAGTGCATTTACAACAGAAAGAATTTCTGCAGATGACTTTTGAATTGACTCAATTACTTCAAGCAGTTTTTTCATATCTGCGGAACCAGCAGCGGTAATTGAATTGAGCGAACGGGTAAAGTTTTCTGCGGAGTAAATACCCTCACTCACATTTGCAATACCTTCCATAACAGTACGAGTTCCTGTTGCGGTAGACTGAATACTGTCTGTCGTAGTGTCAAACTCGTTGTTCATGTCTTTAAGAGAATGTGCAAGTTGAGTAACGGTATCGGCAGTCTGTGTATGAACCGATGACTGTTCGTGAATTGCCGCATTAATAACCGAAACTTTATCGCGTGAAGTGTGAGCTGCTTCGGTAACGGCTTCAACTGAATCTGCAAGTTCATTAGAAATTTCCGCAGTTTCATTTGCCAACTTTTGAGCAGAAGTCATTATTTCTACAAGGCGCTTGTGTTGTTCTTCTGTTTGTTCGGCAAGAGCAACAACCTGTTTTTGAGATTTTGCAGAACGAACACTCAGTGTAATAAAGATAGCAAGGTCTACTGCAAAGAATGAAATTGCCTGTGTCCACATAAAGGGAACTTTTCCAATAATGGTGTAGATAACATCATGCAGTGCAAGAACTGCTCCAATGGTAAAGCCCAAGAACATATTAAGCGCATAGGCACCACGCTGTTTGAAAGCTTGTGTTGAAGTAACAAATCCGTACACAATAATAACCACAACTGGCAAAAGCATAATGTTAAACAGCATGTCCATTGCCGCCTGATTTCCAATACAGCACAAGTAAGCAATTACATCTATCACATCAAAAATGAGCGAAAGAATAAGCAAGGTCTTGTAGTGTTTACGATTGAAGAATCGGTTAAGGAACAGACCCATAAACATCATACTAATGGGCAAACAAGCACGACAGAGTGAACGGTTAAGATTGTAGGGAAGGAAAATAATTTCAGATCCAATATCAAACAGATAAATAGAAATGAAAAGCATACTCAAAGAGAAGTTAAGGTAAGCAAGGTCTTTTGTGTTTCCCAAATATCCTGCAAATGAATACAACATAATGAAAACACACAAAACGGTAAGCATAAGGAAGAAACGCTGACCAAATTGATTGTGAACAACGTTTTCAAAATATGCCTTTGCATCATTCTGAAGGAAAAAGTTTATTTCGGTAATACGGTCTGTTGGTCCATACATGCGAACCGCAAGAGTAACTTCTCCGTTGTGAATTGCAGAAGTAGGAATGTTAATAGAATTATTGCCTTCAACACGAACCATTTCGTTAGGAGGCAAGCGACCACGGCTACCAATGTAAGCTCCATCGGCATACACATCGGCAGCGGCATTAAAGCGACTCATTCCCAGCCACAGTTTTTTTCCATGTAATGACGGCGGAACAGGAACCGTTACTCGCAACCACACATAATGAGTATCTCCCACATAGACAGAAGAATTATCAAGATGCTCCCAAGCACTGTCATTGTAGTCACTCGCAGACCATGCCGTATTGTCACCAACAAAGTACTTCCAGTCTGTAATTGTTTCAGACAGCTTCTTTTCTGATTCGCAAGACGAAAGCAACACTATTGTCAGTGCCGCAAGCAAAATTCTTTTTAAAATACGCATAAAAATTCCCCGAAAAAACAAGTGTTCTAAGAGGAAAGTATACCACAGGTCAAGTTTTTTTACTAGGACAAATTTCTTTTAATTAAGAGCTTTTTTCAAAATTTCTAGATTCTGTTCCATTATGCCTAAATAAGTGCTTCCTGCTGCAATATCGCGTGAAGTAACCGATTGCAAAGAATTAAGTTCACATACGGTAGCCTTTTTGTTACCACTATTCTGAATAACAGCATTTGCCAGCTTACTGTTGCCTCGTTCAATCTGGAAGACACAGGGTAAATCAAGTTCGGTAAGTTTTTGTGCCAAGAAAGCTAAAGTTTGGAAACTTGCTTCTGTTTCTGCAGAACAACCCACAAAAGCTGCATAGTAGGTAATGTCATAATCGTCACACAAGTAACGGAAGGGAAAACGGTCGCCAAAAAGTACTGTCTTTCGTTTTGCTCCCTCTACCATAGATTTATACTGACTGTCTAACTGACTCAGTTTTTCGTTATAAGATGCACAATTTGCAGTATAGAGAGCAGCATTTTTGGAATCAGCCTGGCACAAAAGGTCTGTTATAGCAGAACACAAAAGCTGGGCGTTGCGCAAAGAAAGCCAAAGGTGTTCGTCATATTCAACTTCTTCCTCTTCGTGCTCATGTTCTTCTTCCTGCATACCTTCGACAACTTCTTCTTCCTTAGCTTTGTCTCCCAAAGTTTCAAGCAAACTAAGCGATCGTACATTTTCAACAAGAGAATCTTCAACCCAAGCATCACTTTCTCCGCCTACATAAATAAAAAGGTCAGACTGATTGATTTTTGCTATATCCTGAATTGAAGGCTGATAGCTGTGCATGTCTACGCCATTATTGATAAGAAGTGTTAAATCCATATCTTCCAAAGCAGAACCAGCTATTTCGCGAACCCAATCATACAGGGGGAAAGTTGTTACCACAACAGACAATTTTTTTGCTTCTGTTGCCTTAGAGTCTTCTTTTTTTGAACAAGAAGCAAAGAAAAGTACTAAAACTGACAGAGCCAGTAGCAATTTTTTTGAACAATTCACTTTACAGCTCCCGAAATTGATAATTGTTATCATAAACTAGTGGAATCAGCTTTTTTTGTCAATATGATAATGATTATTATTTTTATTTTTTTTAAATATCTGACATCACTTGCCGTTTTTCCTGATTTTGTATATTTTATAAACTATACCGTCAGTTTAGTTTAAGGAGATTCCAATGTTTAACAAGAAAGATGAGCGCCGAAATGCCTGTATGCTTACCGGAAAATTCAAAAAGCGCGGTTACGACTGGTGGTGGCATTCGTTTACTGCCGTCAATAATACAACAGGTCAGGAAGTCCCCTTCTTTATTGAATATTTTCTGTGCAATCCCGCACTGGCAAAAGAAACACCAACTTTGGGACAGTTACCGCAGAATAAAGCAGACAGAACAAAACCGTCATATCTTATGGTTAAGGCTGGCTGCTGGGGAAAAAATAAAGTACAGCTACACCGCTTTTTTGCATGGAAAGATGTAAACCTTCACGGTAAGGCTCCCTACTCGGTAAGTGCCGATGACTGTTTTGCAAGTGACACAAAACTACTGGGTTCCATCAACATAAGTGAACAGGATGCTGCTTCTCACCCTGAATGGATGTGCGATGCAGGAAGCATGAGCTGGAATCTTGAACTGGACAAACAGGTTGCCTTCAATGTCGGCTTTGGAGCAAGTGCTCTGTTCCGCGCGTTAAAAGCATTTGAAATGTACTGGCACGCAGAAGGCATGAAAACCTTAGTAAGCGGAACCATAACGCTGAACGGAGAATCCTACACCGTTAAAAAGGAAAACTCGTACGGCTATGCAGATAAAAACTGGGGCTGCGGATTTACCAGTCCGTGGGTGTGGCTTTCTTCCAATGATTTGGTCAGCAATGTATCCGGCAAACGTCTTACCAATTCAGTATTTGATATTGGCGGCGGTCGTCCCAAAGTGTTTGGCATTGCACTGGAACGCAAACTGTTAAGCGCATTCTGGTACGAAGGCAAACCGTATGAATTTAACTTCTCTAAGTTCTGGACGGGAACCAAAACAACTTTCTCGTACGAAGAAACCGCAGAAGAAATTGTCTGGCATGTAGAACAGCAGAATCATCACGCGCTCATGCGTACCGAAATGAAATGCAAGAAAAGCGACATGCTGTGGGTAAACTACGAAGACCCAGACGGAAACAAACGATTCAAAAAACTGTGGAACGGCGGCAACGGTTACGGAAACGTAAAGCTGTATAAACGTCACGGAAAAAAACTTGAACTCATAGACGATATTACCGTCGGTCACCTTGGCTGCGAATACGGCGAATTTGAGGATTAGTTTCGCATCTTGTTACTTTTGCCATAAAGTAATATAGTAGAAACAAGGTATGAGTAAAAACAAATCCCGAAGCAGAATTAAACATCTGTGGAAGAACATTAAATACATTCTAAAAAATCCCTTTACATACATCTGGATTCTTATTTTTATCATCATTGGCATTGCGACCGTTGTTGTGTATCAGTCAGAAACACAAACAGAAAGTGGCATTGAAACAATGTTTGATTCCGTTTGGTTTACACTGGTTGCGGTTTTTGCCGCATACTTTGACTACTGCGTTAAATCAGTTCCAGGCCGAATGTCTGCTCTCTTACTGCTGGTATTTGGTATGCTGCTCTTTAGTGCGGTTACTGGTAAACTTGCGTCTTACTTTACCGATTTACAGATGCAAAAAAATAAAGGTTTAAGGAAGTTGCGTAAAATGAGAGGACATTTTTTACTGTGCGGATGGCGCCCCGGTTTTGAAAAAATTCTGGACAGTGTTTTAAACTCTAACCCCGACATTACTCCAGACATGATTGTTCTTATAAATGATGCAACAGAACAAGTAGAACAAATTCGTTCGCAGGCTCGTTTTAAGGAACTAAACTATGTTGCAGGAGACTTTGCTGACGAAGCTACACTTAAACGCGCTCAAATAGAAAATGCGGAAAGAGCATTAGTTATTTGTGACCGCTCAAAATCCTATTCTGATTTGGAAATTGATAGCCGCACTGTTCTGGCTGTTTTAACTATGGAGAATATAAACCCTGGCATTTACATTGCAGCAGAATTGATTGATGCTAAATTCCAAAAACATCTTGAACTAGCTCACTGTGACGAAATAATTCTTACACAAGATTATGAACACAGTCTTCTTGCAACAGCTTCTTCGGGAATGGGTTACAGTAATGTTATTCGTGCACTTATTAGCGATGACGCAGACACTGGTATTTTAGTAGAAGATATTCCCCAAAGCTTTGTTGGAAAAACGTACGGTGAATACGAAGCTCATATTGAAAAAACAGATCCCGCAAACGGTGTGCTCGTTGGTCTTTTACTTAACACAGGAAACTTTCACCAGCGAAGAAAAGATGCACTGCGTGAAGCTCAGAAAAATCCTGACATTAAAAAAATCGTCGACAACCTTAAGAAGGTTAAAACGCTTAAAAGCAATGAACCAGTATTAACTCCGCCGAATGATTTTATAATTCAAAAGAACACTAAAGCAATCATAGTACGAGGTTAGCAACATGGATAAATTTGAAGAAGTACTTCCAAAACTTATCAACATTCCTTTGTTTTCAGATTTCTCTGCAGATAACCCCAATGACCGCCGCATTATGCAGATGGTATACGAAAACATGTCTCTTGAATCTTTTTCAAAAGGTGACACCATCATCGAAGAAGGAAAATTCGGAGACTCATTCTACATTCTGTATTCGGGAAGCGTACATGTATGTCGTAAAACTCCCGCAGGTGACAGCATTGCTTTAGCAGACTTAAACAGCACACAAAACATTTTCTTCGGAGAAACTGCTCTTATTAGTAACGAACCACGCACTGCAACTGTAAAAGCAAAAACCGACTGTAAGTGTATTGTACTTTCAAGCAAACACTTTATTGAAATTTGCGACAAGGAACCTCTTTTGGGTTACCGCGTTATTCTTCATCTTGCACGCAGTATGGCAAAAACAGTTCGCGACACTAATAGCGACAAAGCAACTTTATACGAAGCACTCTTTAGCGAAATAGAATCTGGTATGTAAACATGCAGCGTCTGATTGCATTTGTAAAAAAAGAAATTGTTTTTTGCATTGCGCTTCTTTGTGCAGTAGTAAGTGCTTTTTTTGTTCCTCCCAGTAAAGCGTATTTTTCTTACATTGACTGGAATACTTTGCTTATTTTATTTGCACTTATGGGCGTTATTGCAGCCTTTCGTTCTTGCGGACTTTTTGACCGTTTAGGAAACATTTTGTGCGCTCGCTTTCATTCAGTGCGTTCTCTTTCTGCTATTTTAGTTGCCCTCTGTTTTTTTACAAGCATGTTCATTACTAATGACGTTGCGCTTCTTACTTTTGTTCCCTTTACCATTGCACTGCTTGCACCTGTTACCACAGGAAATGATGTTATGTACACCGTCATTCTTCAAACCATTGCTGCAAACTGTGGTTCAATGTTAACACCTTTGGGAAACCCTCAGAATTTGTTTTTGTTCCAACAGATGGGCGTTGACCTTAAAACATTTATTCTTGTTCCCTTACCTTTTACACTT
>OCVV011346637.1_pt1 | contig 15628 bp, 12 predicted proteins | sample 1539721 | NCBI WGS metagenome assembly OCVV01 (sample SAMN02144230, study PRJEB22623) | gut metagenome | biome: sheep rumen | host: Ovis aries | place: New Zealand
TTCGGTCCCATATGATAATACAATTTCTTCAAAATTTTTAACTTCTTTTCCTAAATCTGTTTTAAAGAACTCTGTAACATTTAGCCACATATTTTCAACATTTTTATATTTCTTTTCTAATATTTCTTTTGCTTCTGCTTTAGTTAATATAGTTTCTGTAATTACTATCTGATTACTATAATTAATTACACATCTTCCATTATTGTTTTCTATACCGAAATTATAATTGATAGCTTCTGATCCTTCTTCTAACAGATGAATAACTTTTGCCTCATATTGCTTATCATTAATCTTTGTAATGCTTTGTACTTTATAATCGCCTCCAGAAGACCCACTATTAGCACAACATAAGTATCCATCTTCATCTATATACGCTTTATGTTCTACGCTATCTAAAATAATTATATCATTTTCAAAGCATTTCTCTGTTACATAATTTAGCATTTTTTCTTTAAAATCTGAATATTTGATATTTGTTTTAGAGTATCCTGGAGTTTTAGCTTCTTTAAAATCAAATATATCTTTTTCTTTAATTAAGTCTAGTTTTATTAAGATATCATGAGATTCCATCCATTTTGCCCCTACTAAATCAAGATACTTTTGGTATGCTGTTCTAACTTCTTCTTCACTAAATATCTCTTCATTATCATCTTCTATTAATACTTGATTTTTACCAGTAGTTTTAATATTTTCTCCTGTAATCATATATTTAATTAATAAAAACACATTTCCATATCCATTTACTGAAGCATATACATTTGCCCCACAAATTCCTAGTACTATCACAGCTAATATAATTATAATTACTGCTGTTTTAAATTTAATTTTTAATGGTTTCTTTTCTTCCATTTTTTCCTCCTTGTTTTTTATATTATAAATATTAGACATATTTATTTGTCTTTTGATTCATTTTCTTTTTTAATATATCATATAAACATAAAAAAAACTATTACAAATATATTGCAATTTTGTAATAGTTTTGTAATAATTCTATTTTTTTGTTATAGTTTTATCATCAAAATAAATATTTTTTGGCGGGCGATTAAAATCGCCCCTACATTTTCTATATACTATATAAAATTTATTTTTGTAATGAACAATAGTACATACTTTTAGTCCCCTAAACATATACCAATATTTCGAGCAGTTTTAATTAGATCATCATCCATTTTTACTACTCTCATGTTACTGTCTTCTGTTCCACCTTCAACTGCTCCGATTTTTTTGTTGTTTCCAACAACATCTTCTAAATCTACATAATCTAATCTTCCATTTTTTATAACTGTTAAAACATTGAATTTTCCTTCTAAAGCAAGTTCCATTGCTTTTGCTCCATATTTAGTAGATAAAATTCTATCTGATGCAGTTGGGCTTCCTCCTCTTTGTAAATAACCTAATGTTGTATTTCTTGCAACAAGTCCTGTACGCTTTTCAAGAGCTTTAGCAACAGTATCACCAGCACCACCAAGTTGAATATTAATAACACCTTGTCCACCTTCTCTAGTATCTTTTATAGAAATACTTCCTCCTTTTGGAAAAGCACCTTCTGAAACTACAACTACACTAAAATTTTTTCCAGCTTTTTGTCTTGATTTTATTTTTTGAGCAACTTTTTCTATATCATATGGTATTTCAGGAAGTAATACAGCATCAGCTCCTCCTGCAATAGCTGATTCTAATGCAATCCATCCAGCATATCTTCCCATAACTTCCAAAACCATAATTCTATTATGAGTCTCTGCTGTTGTATGCAATCTATCTAATGCATCAGTAGCAACAGCTACAGCTGATTTAAATCCAAATGTAACTTCTGTACATGCTACATCATTATCTATTGTTTTAGGTACCCCAATTACATTTATTCCCCTTAATGAAAAATCTCTTGCAGATTTTTGAGTACTGTCTCCTCCTAATGTAAATAAACAATCTATACCATCTTCTTTTAAGTTTTGAACACACTTTTCTGATAAGTCTTTATAAACAACACTTCCATCTTCTTCAACAACTTTATAGTTAAATACATTTGAGTTTAATGAAGATCCAATTATAGCTCCACCTTTATGTAGTATTCCAGAAGTAATTAATTGATGGTCTAATCTAACATAATTATTATTTAATATTCCATTAAATCCATCTAAAAATCCATAACATTCAACTTGATTTTTCTCTGCAGTTCTAACTATTGCACGAATTACTGCATTTAGTCCAGGAGCATCTCCTCCATTAATTAAAATTCCAACTCTTTTTAACATTTTTCCTCATCCTTTCTTACTTTTATTTTTTAGCCATTTAAATGACTACATATATGTTTTCTGGTAAGTTCCATTAAGTTCAATTTTGTAAATCCTTCAACTTGAGTTTTAGCTCTATCAGATTTAAATTGTTCTTTTAATAGTTCTTCTATTTTTTTCTTATTTTCTTTGTCTGCCATATCAATATAATCAATTATAATAATTCCGCCTATATCTCTTAATCTTAGTTGTTTAGCAATCTCGATAGTTGCTTCTTTATTTACTTTAAATATTGTAGATTCTAAATCCTTTTTCCCTGTGAATTTTCCAGTATTAACATCAATTGCTGTTAATGCTTCAGTTTTATCTATTGTGATAAATCCTCCACAATTTAACCACACTTTTCTATCTTGTAGTTTTTCAATTTGTTTTTCTAATTCATATTTTTCAAGTAAATTAGGTTTTTCTTCAAATATTATTTTTATATTTGATTTATTATAATTATTTGATAATTTTTTATAAATATCTTTATCATTTGTAACTATATTCTCTAAATTCTTTGAGCTTAAATCTGTAATTATTTTTTCAATTATTCCTTCACTTTCCCAAATTAATTTTGGTACTGTTTTTATTTGCTTATATTTTGTTTGAATTTTTTTCCATCTTTCAAGTAGTGCATTTATATCACTTTTTATATCATCAAAACTTGCTTTTTCACAAGATGTTCTAATTATTGCTCCAAATCCTTCTGGTAAATTTGTTTTTATGAACTTAGTTAACTCTTTTTTAATATCTGTTGATGAAATCTTTTGAGATACTGTAATAAAATCAGTATTAGGCATAAGCACAATATATTTTCCAGGTAGGCTTATATGTGTAGATACCCTTGCACCTTTTGTAAAATCACTATCCTTTTTTATTTGTATCATAATTTTTTGATTTGGTTTTATAACTTTAGAAATATTAATTGTATTATCAATTTTTTCCTTTGTTTCATCTACTTTAGGTAATACATCTTTTAAGTGGATAAAACCTTTCTTTTTTTCTCCATAATCAATAAATGCTGCTTGCATACCATTTATTATATCCCCAACTTGTGCTATATAAATGTTTCCTTCTAATCGCCTTTTTCTTTCATTTTCTGTACTTATATAATGTTCAAGCATTTTTCCATTTTCTACTAGTACAATTGTTTCTAAATCTTCATTTTTATTTACAATTAATTCTAACATTTTGTTGCTTACTAAAAAGCCTCCCACCTTTCTCAATTATATAAATTAATTATAAAATCAAATATATTTAATATTAAAATTTCCGTTCTCCAGCCGTTTTTAGTATGAAAAAGGAGGAGATTTATAGCCACGGAATAAACCATAATTAAATGTTAACGTTCTGAACCGCAATATCTGGCATTAATTTTTAAAATGCACGCCGTTTATATAATATTTTAAGTAAAACATAATAATCGTAAACGGCTTCAGAACTGCGAGTAGGTCGAACTCGATTTTAATATTAAATATATTTGATTTATAACATAAATTCTAATTAATCGTTACATTTATTTAGAATTTATATTGTTCATACTATTATCAATTCCAATTTTTATGATTTGTGAAACTGCTTCTGCTCCTGTATCTATTGCATCTTTTAAAGATTCGAATTCTTCTTTAGATAATTTGCTTATAACATATTCTATTAAATTTTGCTTTTCTATCGGTTTTCCTATTCCGATTCTAATATGTGGGAATTCAGTAGTACCTAAATTCTCTATAACAGATTTCATGCCATTATGTGTTCCTGCTCCGCCTTTTTTTCGTATTTTTACATCTCCAGCATTTAAATCTATATCATCATATATAATAATTACTTTTGATAAACTAATTTTATAAAATCTAATAAATTTTATAATTGCTTCTCCACTTAAATTCATATATGTTTGAGGTTTGCATAGTATAACTTTTTCATTTTCTATTATCCCTGTTCCATATAAAGAATCTAAACCTTTTTTCTCAACTTTTATGTTATATTTTTCTGATAATTTATTTATAACATCAAATCCCATATTATGTCTTGTTCGAGAATATTCTGGTTCAGGGTTTCCTAGTCCAACAATTAGATACATTATTTATCCTCTCCTTAATACACTTAAAACCTTCTGTTTTATTCTATCTATTATTAAATATATAAATTCGTCTTTAAATATAATAAGAATTCCGAAATATACTATAATTCCAACTATAATTTGAATAACAAAACAAATAAAACCTGAACATATTATTCGCACTAACATACAACAAATAAACATCATTATTCCTGCAAAAAGATATTTAAAAGAAAGTTTAAGCATTTCTTTTAAATTTATTTCGTCTTTAACATAATAGCATTGTATTGCATCTACAACAAGTTGAGATATAACTGTTGCTATACATGCACCAATACTTTTCCATAAATGTATCATTATATAATTTAAAATGAAATTTACAATAATACCACCTAAAACTGAAATAGAAAATTCCTTTTGTCTTTTTGTTGGCAATAAATATTGTGTTCCCAAAATATTTGCTATTCCCATAAGTAAAATAATAGGAACAATTATATTCATAAGTATTATTACTTTTGTGTAGCCTGGACCAAAGAACCAAGGTACAAAATCTCTTGAAATTGCAATTAATCCAAACATAATAGGAAAGCTAAGCATATATGTAAAATTAAAAGATTTTTTCATATATTTACTTATGTTTTCTTTTTCTCCATTTGCGAACATATTAGCCATTCTAGGAACCATAACAGTTCCTAATGATGTAACAACTGTAAGTAATACTCTAATAATTTTTTGACCTTGTTCATAAAAACCTGTTTCTGATTTATCAGCTATAATTCTTCCTAACATTGTAGTATCTAGCATATTGTAGATTTTATTTGCAATTTGAGGGACAAAAAGTAGTATAATTGCTGGTATCTGTTTTGTTAAATTTATATTCTCTACTTTTATTCCTTTAAAGTATTTTGGTAAATATAACCATAACGACATATTTCCTAATAAATCAGCAAATGCATATATTGCAAGATATTTATTTAAATCTGATTGTTGTTTTACAAAAATAAATATTAGTGCAACAGAAGTTAATCTAACTGTTATATTTCTAATGACAGTTTTTTTAAAATCTTCCATTCCTTGGAAAAACCAACTTATGTCAAAGCCTGCAGCTAATAATTCAAAAAATAGTATCCTATAATATACTACATATTCACCTTTTTTCATAAAATAAATATAGTAAATTATAGTAGCTATAGCTATTGCTATAAATCTGAATATAACAAGTTCTATAAAAGTTTTTTTTCGTTTTATTTTATCATTTTGTAAATATGCTATTTCTCTTTGGCCATACATTGATATTCCCAAAGATCCAAATAGAACAAAATAGTTTACTATTGTATATGTATAAATATAGATTCCATTTCCAGTAGGTCCTAATACTCTTGCTAAATATGATGCTGTTATTAATGGTAATATAATAATTAGTATTTGATAAGTTAAATTATATAAATAATTCTTTACTAAACTCTTTTGATTCATTTCTTTTTCCTTTTGTTAAAAAATCACCACTAAAGTATATCAAATTTAAAATTATTTATCAAGAGCTAATCAAAAAAAAAACATGAACTATGCAAGTCCATATTTCTTTTTAAATCTATCTGCTCTACTTCCTGCTGTATCACGTCTAGATAAGTTTCCTGTCCAGAATGGATGACATTTAGAGCAAATATCTACTTTCATATCTTTTTTTGTTGAGCCAACTTTTATAACATTTCCACATGCACATGTTATTGTTGTTTCTTCATAAGCTGGTTGTATGTCTTTCATTATTTTTCACCTCTTCTTTTATATTTGTGCGATTTCTGACCGCACCACAAAAAACACAAACTATATATTACCATACTTTCGCTAAAATATCAAGTCTATTTTATAATATTTTTATCATTTTCATATTTATATTGTTCTATCATATATTTAGCAGATTCGACTGCTTCTTTATTAAAAGATATTCTTCCTATAAGTTTCAAAACAATATTAAATAAACAAGCTACTATTAATATAAAAATACATACTTTTTTCCATATCTTAGATAACATATTTTTATTCTCCTTCAATTTTATAATATGTTATGTTTTAAATACTACAATAATTATTATACAATATTTACTTTATACTTGTCAAGCACATTGTAAAACCAAGGCTTGATAGCCCTGGTTTTATAGATTACTGTTGTAAGAAGAATTGTTGTGCATTTTTTGTTTTATTATATGTTGATTGGATTAATACATATCCTTTCTTTTGTGTACTTTGTTCAGGTTGGATTGCCTTTCCTGTTGCAACATTTACAAAAGAAATTGTTCCATTACTATTATGTACTATTTTCCAAATTTGTTTTTTATCTGATTGATTTTGTTTTGCTAAAATTAATTTTGAGTTATTATTATTATCTTTTGCAGAAATAGCAAGTGAATTCTTTTTGTTTATTATCATATATCCAACATTTGATACTTTTTTGAAAGTAAACTTGCTTTCATCTTTATCAGGATTTGAATATAATCTTACATTACTATTTACTGTATCTTGCATTGTTTGGAACATTACTCCACAATTGTCTTTTGCAAGCATTTTGTAGCTTGTTTGTTCTTTTGGATCTGTTGTTATATAAGTTCCTATTCTATTTTGTCTTTGTAAAGCATATTTTTGTATATCTTCTGCTTCCATTTTATCAGTTGAAATTACATCTATTGATTTATCCTCTGATAATATTTCTTCAGGAGAATCACCACTTATTGTCATTCTAAATCCATTAAATTCCATAGTTTTAGCAATTGCATCTTGATATATGTTTTTACTTAATGCTATTTCAACTCTATTTTTGGGACTTTTTAAAGTTTCCAAGTAAGATATAATAGAATTTTCTCCATTCCAATTCCATTCTTTTAATATCAAAACGTCAAAGTTTGCATCTTTATCCAATGATTTAACAATAGTAAGATAGCTTTTTTCCTCTGAAGCATAATATACATTATCTCTCATATCATATTTGTTTACAATGTCCACAATTTTTTGTAAATTAGCTTTATTTAAATTGCCATTTGGCTTTAAATGTAAATTTGTAACTAATCCTAGTTGTTTACACAATCTAATATACTGATCCAATGTTGGAATTTGTGTACCTTTCCATGCTGAGTTTTTATATAGTCCATAATCATATTTTTTAGCTTCTGCATATGTTAAGTTTTCAATTCTAACACTTGATGAAACTTTATCACCATTTGCAGTTCTTGCTGTTCTAGTTAAATTAGTATCATGGAATAAAACAGGTATACCATCTTTTGTTACTCTTATATCTGATCCTGAATAATGGAATCCATTTAATCTTGCCATCCAATAGGCTGGTAAAGTTAATTCTGGAGCTAATTTGTATCCACGGTGAGTTAATGCTTCTACAGCATAATCAGTACTTGGAAAATCTTGAATATTAAGTTCAACTTTAATGTAATAATGTAGTAAATCATCTGCAATACTGTGAGAATTATCTTTCCACATATATATTTTATATTGCCCATCTTTTAATCCAATAGCTGTTAATTTTTTCTTAACTTCATTATATATTTGAGTTTTAGTATTATTTATAACATCCTTTTCTGTTATTTTTGTATTTACTGCGAAATTAAAATCAACATGATCTATTTCAGAATTGCAATTTGGTATATAAATTCTAATATTTGTTGTTTGTATTCTTACTTCATCAGAATACAAGTAGAAAGATTGAGCATTTTTATTATTTACATATGTTGATTGTATTAAACTGTATTTTACATTTTGTTTATCTTGCTCAGGTTGAATCGCTTTTCCAGTTGCAGCATTTACAAATGCAACTGTTCCATTACTATTATGTACTATTTTCCATATTTGTTTTTTATCTGCATAATTTTGTTTTGCTAAAATTAGTCTAGAATTATTATTATAATCTTTTGCAGAAATAGCAAGTGAATTCTTTTTACTTATTATCATATATCCAGTATTTGATATTTTTTTAAATCTATATAAGCTTTCATCTTTAGCTGGAACATTGATATATAGTCTTACATTACTATTTACATTATTTTGTGTATTTTGGAACATTACATAAGAACTATCTTTTGATAAGATTTTATAGTTAACTGCTTCACTTGGATCAACTTTTGTATAGTTGTCAGAATTACTCTCTAAAGTATTGTCTGGAAGAACAAGCTCAACTTTAATATAAAAATGTAATAAATCATCTGCAATACTATGAGAATTATCTTTCCACATACTTATTTTATATTCCCCATCTTTTAATCCAATAGATGTTAATTTTTTCTTAATTTCCTCATATATTTGAGTTTTAGTATTATTTATAACATTATTCTCTGTTATTTTTTTAGTTACTGCAAAACTGAAATCTATTTTACCCATTTCAGAATTGCTATTTGGTAGATAAACTCTAATATCTGTTGTTTGTATTCTTACTTCATCAGAATATAAGTAGAAAGATTGAGCGTTTTTATTATTAACATATGTTGATTGTATTAAACTATATTTTACATTTTGTTTATCTTGTTCAGGTTGAATTGCTTTTCCTGTTGCTGCATTTACAAATGCAACTGTTCCATTACTATTATGTACTATTTTCCATATTTGCTTTTTGTCAGCCTGATTTTGTTTTGCTAAAATTAATTTAGAATTATTATTATAATCTTTTGCAGAAATAGCAAATGCATTCTTTTTACTTATTATCATATATCCAATATTTGAAACTTTTTTAAATCTATATAAGCTTTCATCTTTAGCAGGAATATTCACATATAATCTTACATTGCTACCTACATTATTTTGTGTATTTTGAAACATAACATATGAGCTATTATTTGATAAAATTTTATAGTTAACCGCTTCACTTGGATCAACTTTAGTATAGTTGTCAGGATTACTTTCTAAAGTATTGTCTGGAAATAGAAAGTCAACTCTAATATAGTAGTGTAATAAATCATCTGCCGTACTATGAGAATTATCTTTCCAAAAGTTTATTTTATATTGGTCATCTTTTAATCCTAGAGATGTTAATTTTTTCTTAATTTCCTCATATATTTGAGTTTTAGTATTATTTATAACGTCTTTTTCTGTTATTTTTTTATCTACTGAAAAGCTAAAATCAATTTTTCCCATTTCAGAATTATTGTTTGGTAAATAAACTCTAATATCTGTTGTTTGTATTCTTATATCTTCACAATATAAGAAGAAAGATTGAGCATTTTTATCTTTAACGTATACTGATTGTATTAAGTTACAGTTTATTTTTTGTGCATCTTGTTCAGGTTGGATAGCTTTTCCAGTTGCAACATTTATAAATGATACTGTTCCATTACTATTATGTATCATTTTCCATAATTGCTTTTTATCTGCTTGATTTTGTTTAGCTAAAATTAGTTTAGAATTATTATTATAATCTTTTGCAGATAAAGCAAATGAATTCTTTTTACTAATTATCATATATTGATCATTAGAAATATTTTTAAAACTAAATAAGCTTTCATCTCTTGCTGGATAATTTGTATATAGTCTTACATTACTATTAACTGAATTTTGAATAGTTTGAAACATTACCCCACAATTATCTTTTGCTAATATTCTATAATTCATAACTTGACTTGGGTTAACATCTGTATAATTACCAAAATTATCATTTAATTGTTTAATATATTCTTTAATTTTTTCAATGCTACCAATTTCAGGATTATTTATCATTAATCTATAAACTGATTTATCTAATTTTAAAATTTCGTCAACTGAATTAACTCTAACTGTCATTGCTATTCCATTATATTTCAATGTTTGTGCTATTGAATCTTTATAAATAGCCCCATTTACTTCTACTGAAACTTTATTATTATTATCCTTTAATCCTTTAATAAATGATACTATAGAATCTGACCCATCCCAATTCCAATTATTTACAACATAACTAATATTCGCATTTGAATTAATTTGTTTTATTATTTTTAATAATTGTCTATCATCAGATGTATAATATACATTATTATTCATATCATGATTATTAACTATCTCTATTAGAGACTTAGCCATTTCATAAATTGAATCTGTACTAATTGTAACACCTTCATCTTGTATTCTTAAATATATTTCTTTATCAAGTGCTTTTAAAAGGCTAAATACCATTTCTATTGAAGCTGTTTTAGGTTTTTCAACAGTCTTGATTGTATCAACACGATTTAATGATGCTCCTACCAATTCCTCTTTTTCTTGTTCTGGTTGTTCATTTATAGCTGTTGTTACAATTTGATTAATAATAATATCGTTGTTAATTTTAGGAGCTCCATCATTTGTAAAGCCCAAATTTACACTAATTGACTGAATTTGATCTTTATTATTATTTAACATATCTCTAAAAGAATCTATTGCTTCTTGAGTTTCTTCTTGTGTGTTTTCTTGAGTTTCTTCTTTTATTTCTTCTTGTGTGGTTTCTTGAGTTTCTTCTTTTATTTCTTCTTGTGTGGTTTCTTGAACTTCTTCTTGAGTTTCTTCCTGGGTTGTTGCATAACTTACACTATATAATACTAGAGGTTGTATAAATTGTGTAAATATTAAAAAAATGATTACCATGCTTGTGAATTTGTACTTCATAAATTTCACCTTTTTCTTTCTACTAAAATTAATGTAACGAAGTTTTAACATTTATGGTGTTTGATATTAATAATTTTAGATTTTTCCCTTTCTTTTTTTTTCATTAAAAATAATTCTGGTCAATAAGCCCATTTTTTATTATACTATAAATTCCAATTTATGTCAATTCTTTATTTTGTATTTTTAATCACTTACATCAAAATCCATTGTAATGTTTAAATGATAATCTTTATATGTTTTGCTAACTTTTTCATATATTTCTTTATAAACCTGCTCTTTATTTTTGTCACTAAAGTCTATTATAATATCAAAACTAATACTTTTTTCTTTTTTATTTAAATAAAATCCATGCATCTGTAGCACACTTTTATATGAGTGAACTATTTTGCTAATCTCTTCTCTAATTGTTTTTACTTCTTCATCTTGAGTATTCATTGAATAAATACCTATTGCAGTTAAAATAACGCCATGTTCATTATATACCTTTTCCATTATATTTCTTGTAAGTTCATCTATTTCAGATGCTTGCATTGTATCTGCAACTTCAATATGAATCGAACCCAAATATGTATTTGGACCATAATTATTTAATATTAAATCATAAGCTCCATATACTTTATCAAAAGTAGATACAGTCTTTTTTATTGATGTTGAAACTTCATTTTCTATTCTTTCTCCTATAATTTGGCTAATTGTACTTTTTATCATTTCAATACCAGCTTTAATTATTACAGCAGAAATAATAATACCTAGCCAAGCTTCTAAAGATATTCCAAAACAAATAAATATAATTGCTGCAATTAATGTAGATGTGGAAATAATAGAATCCATTAAAGCATCTTTTCCAGAATCAATAAGTGATTCAGAATTCACTTTTTTCCCAACCTTTTGTACATATATACCTAGTACAATTTTTACTACAATTGCAACAATAAGAATAATCAATGAAACTGTATTATAATCTGGTATTTCTGGATTTATTATTTTCTTTATAGATTCTATTAATGATGTTGTACCTGCATATAATATAATAACTGAAATCAGCATAGCACTTAGGTATTCTGCTCTTCCATGCCCATAAGGATGCTCTTTGTCTGGTGCTTTACCAGCTAGTTTTGTTCCAACTATTGTGATTATTGATGATAATGCATCACTTAAATTATTTACTGCATCAAGAACAATTGCAATTGAATTTGAAATCATTCCAATTACAGCTTTAAAACTTGCCAAAAAAATATTGGCAAGTATGCCAATTATACTTGTTTTAATAATTTGACTTTCTCTACTTTTTTTTGATTTTTCCACTATCTATTACTTTCCTTTCTTATAAAGCATAGTTACTATACTTTTCACTAACTATATTATATATCTCTTTTGCTCCATTGCTTAATTCTGTTTCATCAACTTCACCAATCTTATATCTTTCATAACCAATACATTTATCAGGTTCAGCAATTTTTAATTCTCCAGATTCCAGTACTCCTTTATATACTATATAAACCCATGATTGTTCTCTATTATATCTATTATCAAAGGTTGTAGCAAAAGTAGCTGTAATAAATTCTTCAATATTGATTTTAGCATTTTCTCCAACTTCTTCAACAATTTCTCTTTTTAATGCTGTTCTAAAATCTAAATCATCTTCTTTAACTCTACCACCTATTGTTTCTAGTTTGAGTCTTTCATCTCTACATCCCATACCACGTCTTTGAAAAATTATTTTATTATCTTTATCAAATGCATAAATAATAACAGCAACTTGAAAGTCATTAGGTATATATGTATTATCTTCTAAAGCTTTTTTCAGTTCTTTAATATTATTAACGTCATTTATATTTAGTCTCATAAAATATAACTCCTACTACATATCATTATAAATGTATTCTTTTCCAACTTCTGTAACACTAATTTTAATGTCTCCACTTAATTCTTCAATAAATTTATCACAAACTTCATCAACAGTGCAATGAGCAAGAATTACTTCTTTTACATTTTTTCTCATATATTCAATAGCTTTATTTGTATCTTCACCTAATTCTCTTAAGTGAAATCCACCAAGTACTGCTAATACTTGATCATTACCGGTTACTTCTTTTGCATATTCAATAATATTACAAATTCCACTATGGCTACATCCTGCAATTACTATTATACCATTTTTTGTATTAATGGCAATTCCAGAATCATCTAATATTTCATCATTATCCCCATTTTCTAAAGCCCATTTGTTAAGTATAACTGGCATTTTTCTTTTTATTTCGCCAAGGAAAAATACATTCTCAAAAATCTGATATGGTTGTTTTGTAAAATATGTATCAAATCTATTTTCTATTTCTGTTTTTGATAATTTTAAACCTGAATTATGAGTATGATCATGTTTCCACCATCTTTTATATGTACAATTTGGATGAGCAATTAATTTAATTTTCCTATTAAAATACTCTAATCCGTCCCCATGGTCAAAATGTCCATGACTTAAAACAATTGTATTTATAGCATCTAAATCAATGTTCATTTTCTTTGCATTTTTTATAAAATTATCATTTGGGCCAACATCAAATAAAAACTTATTATTATTTACTTCTATATATGCTGAAAATCCATCATCATTACCAAATATATCTTTTCTAGAGTTTCTTGTATCATTTAAAATAGTAATTTTAACCATAAATAATTAATTCCCTTCATTTATATATTAATTATTTTTTAAATTCTCAGGATTAAGTTGCATCAATTCAGGTAATACAAATATTCCATTTTTTCTTACTAACACATCATCAAAATATATTTCTCCTCCACCATATTCTGGAGTTTGAATACATACTATATCCCAATGTATGCTTGATCTATTTCCATTGTCACTTTCTTCTAACGCATCTCCAGGTGTAAAATGAAAGCTTCCACATATTTTTTCATCAAATAATGTGTCTCCCATAACATTTTCTATATATGGGTTTAATCCCAAAGCAAATTCTCCAATATATCTTGCACCTTCATCAGTATCCAATATTTCATTTAATTCTTTGGTTTTTTTACCCGCTTCTGCTTTAATAATTTTTCCATCTTTTAATTCAAAATAGATATTTTTAAAAGTTATACCATTATATGTTGTTTCTGTATTATATGTTATATATCCATTTGCACTATATTTTGTTGGACAAGATGCAACTTCACCATCTGGAATATTAAAAGTTCCATAATACTTTTCAGCAGGAATTCCTTTTACAGAAAATTCTAAATCTGTTCCAGGTCCAATAATATGCACTTTATCTGTCTTATTTAATAAAGTCTTCAATGGTTCCATAGCTTTTTCCATTTTGTCATAATCCATTGTACAAACATCATAGTAAAAGTCTGTAAAGTCCTCTAAACTCATTTTTGCCATTTGAGCCATCTGAACATTTGGATATCTTAAAATACACCATTTTGTATTTTTTACCCTCTCATCAAAATGTACTGGAGTTTGATATAATCTGTTATATATTTCCATACATTTACTTGGAATTTCTTCTAAATCTTTTGAACTTTGAGAGCGAATTCCAATATAAGCATCAACATTTTGCATTCTAATTAAATCATATTTGGCATATTCTTTTATTTGTTCTTCTGTACAATTTAGTAATAATTCTTTTAATACTTTATAATCGATAATATTAAATAAAGGTATCGCGCCTATTTCCTTTGATTGACTAATAAGCTCATTTGCTAAATCCACGCAATCTGTGCCAAACATTTCTATTAATATTTTTTCACCAGCTTTTAACTTTACTGAATGATTTAATAAATTTGAAGCAAGCTGTTGTACTCTATTATCCATATTTAATAATATTCCTTTCATATGTCATTTCAAATTTTGCTCGAATTCAAAATTTGTTTTAAATATAAGTACTTATAGCCAAATAATATATATTAATTCATTTCTTCCGTTCTCCAAGTTGGTCCTAATTTGTGCCAAAATGAAGTATATTAACCATAATCAGCAAGAGATAATAATAACTGACTACTACAAGGGTCGAACTCATCAATTCATTAATATATATTATTTGGCTGTAAGATAAAAACTATATTTTAAATTCTTTATAAACAAATCCTTCCAAATATTTTGAATTTGTATTTGAATCTTGTCTAATTTTATTGGCAGAAATCGGAACTGTAATTCTTTCTTTATCAACTATTCTATTATTAATATTTAAATATTCTGCAACTTTTTCACCATATGGTTCACTACTATAAAAATGTGTTACTGGAATACCCTTGATTAATTTAGACAAATAATCCATTTGAATATTTACACTTTCTTTGTCTAATCCATATTGTTTTGGACTATTAAATGCATATATAATATGTGCTTTAGGATAGAGTTTTTTTATCCAGTCTGCTCTTTCTTCAACTGGATTTTTTATTATATCTGTGTCATATACAACAATGTAAAATTCATCCATTTCTTTCATTGCTGTTTCAATTAAATATTGGTGCCCTTTATGCAAAGGTGCAAATTTTCCAATTGTAAATCCAACTTTTTTCATATATTTGGTTCCTTGTTTATTTTTATTAAAAAGTATGGCATCATTATCATAATGCCACTTAAAGAATCATTAAATTTTCATAGAAATCTTATGGCGGGCGATTAAAATCGCCCCTACGTTTTTAATTTTTTACTTAACTGAATCAATTAGTTTTTCAACTATAT
>OCVV011145531.1_pt1 | contig 15624 bp, 15 predicted proteins | sample 1539721 | NCBI WGS metagenome assembly OCVV01 (sample SAMN02144230, study PRJEB22623) | gut metagenome | biome: sheep rumen | host: Ovis aries | place: New Zealand
TTTAACTCAGGCGGGGATTGCCCCCCGCCACTGAGTTAAATTTGCTATAACCCACCGCCTACAGGCGGGGGGACTCCCCGACTGAGTTGAACCGATCGTGAAAACCAACGCTTCTGAATTGTTTTAAAACAATTACTGTGAGTTCTCTCTTACTTCCTGAAATTCGTCTTTAGTCATCACCTCATGCAGTCCGATACGCGCATAGTCTGTACCCATCTGCATATAGAACATCGTCTGATCATTATGAATGCAGTAATATCTGAATCCCTGATCTTTCAGATATACAAAGCGTTGATTTGTATCGGTATAACCGCTCCACGGACCAATATCGGCCTTTCCCTGAAGCAAAAGGATATCTGTCACGCCCACGATGCTTTCTACCTCGCTCTTCCACTTCGCGGAATCACTCTCTACAATAGCCAGCTCACTTCCATAACTGACGCCTGCGTAGGAATTGCAGGCAAAACGCCATCCTTCTGCCTTCAGCGCATTTGCAGCGGCCTTTGCTGCTTCTGCGTTTTCCGCGTCAAATCCCAGAACTCCTTTATTTCCGGTAACGCCAAGGATTCCTCTCGCTCCGTTATATGAAAAGTCAGGATGTGTCTCTATAAACGCATCCAGACAGCTGATCACATCATAATTACCCGTCAGTTCCTGTCCTGCCGCGGCAGTCCCCGTTCCCGACTGGGTATTTCCTGCATTTGTGCTGCCGGACTGTTCATTGCCTGTTTCTGAACCGTTTTCGCTTTCAGAACCATAGCTATCATATTCTTCTTCGTCACCGGATGATTCGCCGCCATCATAGTACTCGTCCTCCGGCGTCTCTTCTGTGTCCTCATATACCACCGGCACAGCCTGATCCGCGCCCTCATCTACACGCGTGTTTAATACAGCCGTTTCACCTCTTAACGGATGTATTAATCCTGCCTTCAAAAGAGCATTCTGTGTGCTGTTAAAAGCGGTCTCGGAACTGCCGGTATCTGTTTCGTACGATGTATTGCCGGCACTTTCTCCGTCAGAATAGTTTTCCTCTTCCGTATCGGTATAGCTTTCCTCTTCGGAATAATTCTCTTCCCCTGAAGAATTCTCAGTACCGTCAGTTACGGCTTCGTTTGTGTTTTCTTCACTTCCGGAGCCGCCCGCTGCCGGATCCTTTTCCGCATCGGTACCCGCAGCTGTCTCCAGCATGCTGGCAGCATCAAATGTTTCCGGCATAACAAATGTATTACTGAACTTTCCGTCTGCATATACAAGAGAAGTCGCGTGGCCTGAAACAGCCTCTTCCTCGGAATAAGAAACGTTTCTCTGGGCAATGATCAGCGGCTTTTTCCCTGCCGGAACAGTGATCTCGGCTTCCGAAATATTTCCGTCAGTGTTCTGGAACATGCTGTAAAAATCGATCAGAACATACTGGTCATCATACAGCTCCTGAAGAATTCCGTTGAAATCGCTGACCGTCATTCCGGCGCTTCCCGAGGCCTTTATGACCTCGGTATTCTGGACTTCAGTGTCCTCTCCTGTCTCTCCTTCCGTTCCTGCGTTTTCCTCTGAAGCCTTCTCCTCCTGTTCCGAATTATATGTCCTGAGAGCAGTCTCGTAAGCTTCATCCACCACGAGCTGTGGGAAGGATAGAAACAGTACGTCATCCAACGCTACTACTTCCTGAACGCCATCATCCTCTGTTGCTTTATTTGTCGTCACTCCGTTTTTGGCAAATCCAAGAAGCGATATGCAAAGGACCAGCACCATGATGATCGCGCTGCCCGTCAGAATATTTTTCTTCAGTTCCTCTCTTTTTTTCTTTACCACAAGCGCTGCTTTCCGCTTTTTTTCTCTGCGCTGCTCCGTACTTCCTCCGGATCCTTTCGTCTGGCCGGCGCCGGTCTTTTTTGCAGCGCCGCCCGCGGCTTTCTTTTTTTTCTTTCCGGAAGCGGCTTCAATGCCTGCGGCAGCCTTCTTCTTTCCGTTTGTTTTTTCTTTTACGACTGAAGCTGAGCTGCCTGCGGCAGCTTTCTTCTTTCCGGAAACAGCTTCAATGCCTGCCGGCGTCTTTTTTTTGACCGCGGATGTTTTTTCCTTTGCGGCAGGTGTTTCTCCTCCCGCAGGTTTTGATGTTATGTTTCCTGCCGTTTCATTGTTTGTATTATTTCTGCGTTTTTCCGCCATTTTTAAACTCCAATTTAAGTCTCGCCCGCAACTTTTATCATATCTACGCGTCTTATTGAGTTATCATAACGCAAATCACGTTTTGAGGCAACAAATTTGTCCCTTGCGGACTCATGGGCGTCCTGTAGTTTTAAAATATACAGGCCTAACTTTCAATTGCCTTTTCTTTTTATAAATGCTAAAATATTACAGTATGTTAGAAGGAGGATGAAACACGATGAAAATTTGGATTTTTCTGCTGATTCTCGCTGCGATTGTTGCGGCTTTTCTGATCGTTCTCACGATCGTCGGGAAAAGAGCCCAGAAGAAACAGGATGAACAGTTAGCTCAGATGGAGGCTTCCAAGCAGGTAGTCAACATGCTGGTTATTGATAAAAAAAGAATGCGTATGAAGGATGCGGGGCTTCCGCAGATTGTTCTGGACAATTCAAATTTCCTTGCAAAGCGTTCCAAAATCTATGTGGTCAAAGGCAAGGTCGGACCAAAGATAGCTACTTTTATTACTGACAAACCTGTATATGATATTCTTCCTGTAAAGAAGGAAGTTAAGGCTTCGGTCAGCGGTCTCTACATTATGTCCGTCAAGGGAATCCGCGGATCTCTGGCAACGCCGGCAAAGGCGAAAAAGAAAGAAAGCAAGCTTGATCAGCTCCTGAAGAAAGGACGCGGAGAGGTCTGATTCATTCGCTGTATCAGGTATTACGCCTCTAAGTTCTGCTTCCGTTAAGTTCAGGTCTCGCTCGCGAGACTTTGCGCGGGATTCGAACGGAACCGGGGACGGAGGTAAGTTCCGTTATTGTTCAAGTCTCGTTTGCGAGATTTGGTGCAGGATCCGGGTCAGCTTCAGCTGATATCTCCCAAACCGACATCTTCCAAACCGAACCCCTGCGTACCTTCGCGGAGCGTTTATCTCAGCGGGATATTGGCCCCCCACTGACACGAACTTTTCATAACCCGCCACTTAAGAAGCGGGGGCTTTTCACACTAAGATAAAAGAAATTGCAAAAACCATCCGGAATCATAAAGTACCGGATGGTTTTTTTGTATGAATATATTTTCCGGCGAAAGCCGCTGCTGATATTTCAAGAACGCCTCTGGCGCTTTTTCCCGTTCTGTCATCACGCTCTGCATAAATCGTGTGTTTTGTCTGATTGTGCGGTCTATCCGCGTGAATCGTGTGTTTTGTCTTGAGTTTGCGCTCTTTCCGTATGAATCGTGTGTTTTGTCTTGAGTTTGCGCTTTTTCTGTATAAATCCTGTACTTTGTTTTGGCCTCCTGTCACTTTCTGGCCGCGATGTGAATCTCCACCCTGCAGTCCTGGACAAAATCCGCATCCAGCGCCATGGAGTATTTTACAAAAACATCGATATCGTTTTCTTTTTCTCTCAAATCCAGTTTCCAGGTCGTTATGCCTGTCTCTATGCTCCCGAACGGGGTCTGATAGTCAGATTCCGTCTTTTTGCCCGGTTCAAAAAGCATGAAACTGTTAAGATATCCTTTTTTCCGGATCTCCATACGTTCTTCGGAAAATTTTATCAGGTTTTTCGTGATCTCGCCGGTATCGTCAGCAGTTTCTTCATATAATACATAATGGAAGCCGTCTCGGTAATTATATTTGCCGGGGACCACAATCTCTATGACTTCTCCCTCTTCATTGCCTGCAGAATGTCTGCCCCGGACTGTCACCAGTACGTTATTTATCATTAAGTGTCTCCTGATAGCTTTCAATTCGTATCTGTTTCGTAGCTTTTACGTCATACGGAAGGATCAGATTTGCGAAAGCATTGAACTTTTCTGCCGTGTCGCTTGCAAAGAACTGATATTTCATTTCCTCCTCCGTCTCAGAATCATTCTTCAGGTTTAATTCTGTCAGCATGCGGTCCAGAGCCTGAGCCGTCTCATAAGCGGGATTTACAAGCTGAACTCTTTTGCCCGCAACCTTCCCGATGAGCGTACTTAAAAGAGGATAATGCGTACATCCAAGGATCAATGTGTCGATTTTTTTGTTCAGGACCTCATAGAGATATCTCTGTGCAACGATTTCCGTAACCATATCGTTGGTCCAGCCTTCCTCCACCAGAGGCACGAAAAGCGGGCAGGCCTTTGCGTAGACCTTTACATCTTCGTCGCCTTCCGTCAACAATTTCTGGTACAGATTGCTTCGAATCGTGCTGTCTGTGGCAATAACGCCGATTTTTTTGTTTTTTGTGGCTTTCAGCGCCATGTCGGTGCCCGGTCTTACCACTCCGATGATCGGTATATCTATCTCGTTTTCAACTGTATCCAGTGCCAGCGCGCTGGCTGTATTACAGGCAACGACGATCGCTTTCACGTTCTGCGTCTTCAGAAAATTTATGATCTGTCTTGAATAACGAATGATCGTGCTTTTGGACTTTGTTCCGTAGGGCACTCTGGCTGTGTCTCCGAAGTAAACCAGCCGCTCATTCGGCATGTTTTTCATGATCTCACGGACTACTGTCAATCCGCCTAAACCCGAATCAAATACGCCTATAGGCGCATACTTATCTGCTGTCATTATTTAATCCTTTTTCCTTTTAAAAGAGCCTGATTTTTATATTCTAGCACAGTGTGCCCCTTTAGTAAATACCAAGACCGGCGGATATCACAGGCTCAAAACCAATGCTGGACCTTTAACAGATTTCTCCTTGTAGTTCTAACGGAACCAAGTCCGCGATCGGACTTCAACTCCCCGACTCCTCAATCTTGAGGGGAGCGAACCGGACTTTGACCGCCGCCGCACAGCCACGCAGCTGCCTTTCTCTGTACAGCGTATGCATCCCCCCGAGGTTTTGTGCCATCGGAATTTACGTGATTTCCTATGACGATTAAAGTGTCAAAAGTCCCTCGTTCAGAAATTTTGTAAATATTCATACGGTTCCCAAACTCGTAGTTTTGACTCCCGAATCCTATGACACAAAAAAACCGATTGATCATTCACATCTGAAATGAAAATGACCCATCGGTTTTTATCTTTTCTGAAATTTATCCGATTTTTTATGCAAATCTGAAGCCCCGCTCAATAGAAGCGATCTTGCTAAGGCCGATGAAAAAACCAGAAATAAAAATTGTAGTAAAAATTGCTGTAGTCATGTAGAAATACCTCCTAAGTATGTTTTTTGTTAGTGTTTTTAGATTAATAGTATTTTTTGTTGTTGTGTTGTCTGTTGTTGTGTGCCTTTCGATGGTTATAATATACCCGGCTATGCTGAACCTAAAAAACATACTTTCATAAGATAATCTAAAGAAACCTTTCCCTCCTCTTAATAAACGGAACCGGGGACGGAGACGGGTTCCGTTCCAATCCCTCGCCAAGTCTCGTGAGTGAGACTTAAACAGTAATCCCGGGCCAAATCTCGTGAACGAGACTTGAACAGTAATCCCGCGCCAAGTCTCGTGAGCGAGACTTGAACAGTAATCCCGCGCCAAATCTCGTGAACGAGACTTGAACAGTAATCCCGCGCCAAGTCTCGCGATCGAGACTGAACAGTAACGGAACTTACCTCCGTCCCCGGTTCCGTTCTGCGTGTGAGATGAAACGGTTCAGGATCGTGACCGACAGAAGCATACATATGGCTTCTTCGACGGATTTTGCAAGGATCAGGCCATTATAGCCCCATATGTAATTAAATATAAGTAAAAAAGGGATGTATAACAGCATCTGTCTTACTACTGTAATGCTGAAAGCGTAGGCAGGCTTTCCCATGGCGTTGAATGTGTTTCTGACGATAGAGACTGCTCCTACGAAAGGCAGTGAAAGCATAAACGCCCGCAGAGTTTTTGCTCCGATGCCAATCACCTCTTCTGACTGTGAAAACATACCGACGAATCCTGGTGCAAAGATTCCATAGACCGCCATGATACCCAGTTCGATAAGCGTTGTTTCCGCTATACCCGCACGGATCAGTTCCTTCATCCGCCGGTAGTTTTTGGCACCGTAATTAAATCCCATCAGAGGCTGGCATCCCGCTGCCATTCCCTGATATACGTAATTACCAAAACTCATGATCTTATTTGCCACGCCCATTGCAGCAACGGAAATATCGCCATAGGAGGCAGCCAGATTGTTGTTAACGATCATCGCGGCTGTTGTAAAAAACTGCTCAAGAGTATGGGGAACGCCGACCAGCATGATCTCTCTCATTATCTGACCATCATATCCGATATATTTGCCCGAAATCCGCAGCAGTGTTTTTTTTGATAAATAGTAATATAGGTAAATGATGACGCTGACTATATTTCCGAGGACAGTCGCGGCGGCAGCTCCTCTGATCTCCATATGTAATGAAAAAATAAACAGCGGATCAAGGATGATATTTGCCACTGTGCCTGCTATCATTCCAACCATGGAATAAAAAGTAGACCCCTCGCTGCGCAGCAGCTGCCCTATGGCATAATTTCCCATGGTAAACAAAGATCCCGCAAGCATGACCGCAGTGTAATCTTTTGTATAAGGAAAGCTGTTTTGTGTAGCACCCAGGAGTTTGACGATTGGATTGATAAAAAGCAATCCTAAACCTGTCATCAAAATCGCTCCGGCGATCAGCATTTCCAGGCCGAGCACCAGAGTTCGATTTGCCTGCTCCTGCTCGTTCGCACCAATGCAGCGGGCAATATAGGATGCGCCGCCGTTTCCTACGATTCCGGCGATGGCGACCATCACCATCATGACCGGATAGGCGAGATTCGTCGCCGCCAGCTGAAAATCGTCATGCAGAAGGCCGATAAAATACGTATCGACCAGATTGTAGGCAACCATGAACAGCATACCTATGGTCACGGGGATTCCCATTTTAAGGACCGCTGTGGCAGGCCTTTCCCGGGACATGGTATATATACGTTTGTCATTTTGCTCCTTTGCCACCTTACATCACACTTCTTTCATATAATATCAGGGGCTGTTCTTCCCAGAAAAACCCCACAGCACATATTACACCAAATTCCCCTCCCCCGCAATGAAACCGGGGACGGAGACGAGTTCCGCTTTAGATTAATCATACAGGGACATTAAGCATAGTTTTATCTCAGTGTGAGAAGATCCCCCGCTTCTTAAGTGGCAGGTTATGAAAAGCGCATCTCAGCAGGGGCCAATCTTCCACTGAGATAAACGATCCGGAAGGATGTGCAGGTGAAGTGGTAAGCTTATTTTGGACACGGAGGGGTTATTTTTTTGACATGAATTCTGCATAGTCAATATAACAGGCTTCTAATCCATAGGCACATCTTATTACCATGGACAGGAGCTTAGTGTGAAAATAGTCTTTTATGGCTATTTGTGCCGTCTGCGGGCTTTGTTACTCTTCACTTGTAGAAAAAAAACTTCTTGCGTTCTTTGTTAAAACGGAGTATTGTGAATTATGTAAATCAATTCACCTTCTTTAATATAACTACTTCTATCGATTATTCTAAACGCATTTCTTTTTTGAATAAAACCCCTGATGACTATCTCCGCGTATTCTGATAAGGATTTTCAATATCAGATACACCCCGGAGAATATAAACTCTTATATTTTTTTGCCGCTTACAGTATAACGGCGGAATGGAGATCAACATGGCAAGAAAAGCTCGTGACATTAGTAGCAGTGGCGTCTATCATGTCATTCTTCGCTCGATTAATCAGCAGCAGATCTTCGAAGATAGAGATGACTTTATAAAATTTATATATATACTGTCTGATTGCCAGAAAAAGTATGATTTTGAAATCTATGCTTATTGTCTGATGTCTAATCATATTCATATTTTGATTTCATATTCAAAAGGTACACCGGGACCTGTTCTTCAGAGTATTGGCGTTCGTTTTGTCACCTGGTATAACAAAAAGTATCAGCGTTTTGGACATCTTTTTCAGGGTCGATTCATCAGTCGTGCTGTTGAAAGTAAGAACTACTTTTTCCGGGCGCTTTTTTATATTCATGAGAATCCGGTAAAGGCACATATATGCAGACATGCCGCCGAGTACCCGTGGAGCAGTTATTCCTCTTATTTGGGACAGAATAATTTCCTGTTGGATATTAATACCCAAAAGGCAATATCTCTTGCCGGTTCAGCAGCAGAACTGCATCGTTACTGGAACGACTACTCAATATCTCTTCTCGAAAACCCTGATCGGGCAAATACAGATGAGTCTATTTTCGAAATCCCGTCAATACAGAAATCTTTGATTGATGAACGTGCACTCCATCAGTTCAGTTCTATTACCGGATGCCGTTCCCCGTCTGACTTCCAAAACCTCCCCCGGCCTCTTCGAAACGAATATATTCACAAATTACATGAAGCTCATTTAAGCTATAATCAGATCGCACGTTACGGCGGCGTATCTAAGACTACCGTTCACCGCGTGCTGAAGCATTAAACGGAACCGGGGACGGAGACAGGTTCCGCTGCTATCAGAATATATATGAACAGAGGAACTTACCTCCGTCCCCGGTTTCATTGCGGAACTTACCTCCGTCCCCGGTTCCGCTGCGGAACTTACCTCCGTCCCCGGTTCCGTTGCGGAACTTACCTCCGTCCCCGGTTCCGCTGCGGAACTTATCTCCGTCCCCGGTTCTGCTGTTAAGTTAGAGGAAAGGGTTCTTCATTTTTTCTTATGAAAATGCGATCTTTGGATTCAGACTGGTCTGGTAAATTATAAGCATCGAAAGGAACACAAACAAATACAACTCAACACAACAACGAAAGGAGCATTTTAATGAAATCTCTTAAAGCTTTGATCAGATACTTTATGATACCAATCGACAAGGATAACTTCAAACAAACAAACGATCTTTACTGCTATATTAACGTTTCGAATCAAGGCGGGCCGCAAGAGGCATCCTTTTTGCCTGATACAGACACACAATTCAAAAGTTTTGGAACTATCAGATTAAAAATCAAAAAACACACTTAGGGGGTAATTTTTATGACAACAGCAATCTTTACAACGATCCTTATTTCCGGTTTCTTTCTTGGTCTTGGCAAAATCGCCATTTGGGAGCACGCCGTTGAGTATGCATAAACAGACATCAATCAGGAATAATATTCTTACGATCAAAAACGACGGATAATCCACACCTTGAGTGTAGGTTATCCGTCGTTTTTCATTTCATCGGAAATCACGTCAATCCTGATAAAATAACCCCTTCGGGGAACATACGCTGTACAGAAGAAAGCCGCAAAGCTGCCGTGCAGCGCTGCGCAGCTCCTGCTCCAAGTCTCACAAGCGAGATTTCAATCGCGATCTCTGATCGCACGAGATGCGCGACGGACTTGTGCGTCTTCATCTGCGCATTTCTGCGATCCGCCGGAGACTCAACTCAGATGGGGGGATTGAAACCCTCCACTAAGTCAAGTTTGATTCAATAGCCACCGCCTACAGAGGCGGGGGATTCCCCGTCTGAGTTTAATTATAATTTCTCGAGGATCTCATCCATCGTGTGCCATCCGAGCACCGCACATTTTACCCTTGCCGGCATATGCGCGATATCCTGAAGCACCGATGCTTCCTCCAGCTCTTCCATCTCTTCTTCCGTGATCTTTCCTTTGATCATCCGGAGAAAGATTTCCGAAAGCCGCCGGGCTTCCGTTATCGGCTTTCCAATGATCAGATCCAGCATCATATCCGCAGACGCCTGAGAAATGGCGCATCCATCTCCTGTGTAGGCGCCGTCCTCTACAATCCCGTCGACCACTTTGAGCTTAAGAACGATATCATCGCCACAGCTGGGATTGATCCCCTCCAGTTCAAAATTCGCATCTGGCAGTTCATGCTTGTGTGTCGGATGAAGGTTATGATCTGTCAGAATTTCATTATAAAAACTATTATGTGCCATAGTCGCATTTCTCCATATCTATACATCTGGACAGAATCCCCGGGGAAAAATCATCTCCGCGATCCTGCCATGACAAAACATTTCCCGAACACATTTCTTTTTGAAGTATGAGTCATCCGGGTTTTAATGTCAATCCATGTAACCCATTTTTTGTCTGACTCCGGAAAGGCTCTCTGCCAAACGGTCGATCTCTTCCTCTGTATTGTAAAAGGACAAACTTGCCCGTGTCGTAGAAAGCGTCTTCAGATGCTTCATTAACGGCTGCGCACAGTGGTGTCCCGCCCGGACATTCACTCCGTCCGCATCCAGCATTGCCGCAATATCATGCGGATGGACGCCTTCTACAGTAAATGTGAATATTCCGTTATGTGATTTGCCATCGGCGGCTCCAAGTATATGTACAAAAGGAATCTCCCTGAGTTTTTTCATTGCATATTCACTCAGATGCTCTTCCCGCTCAACGATTTTGTCCAGTCCGATGGTCTTATAATAATCAATAGCCGCTCCCAGGCCGACTGCACCTCCTGCATTTACAGTACCCGCTTCAAATTTATGCGGCAGCTCCGCAAAAGTAGCACCGTCTCTTCTGACATATTCGATCATCTCCCCGCCGTAAAGAAACGGGGAAAGTTCTTCAAGGATCTCTTCCTTGCCGTAAAGCACGCCCACTCCCATGGGCGCTGCCATCTTGTGCCCGGAAAACGCCAGAAAATCCACGTCCAGTTCCTGTACGTCCACCGGAATGTGCGGCACGCTCTGAGCGCCGTCCGCGGCAAAAAAGGCACCCTGCTCGTGAGCAATGGCAGCAAACTTTCTGATGTCATTTTTCACGCCCAGAACATTTGATATCTGAGTCATGGCGACCATTTTTGTTTTTTCACTCAATGCTCTGCGGAACATCTCCTCGGTGATGATCCCGCTCTCATCTACTTCCAAATATTTCAGGACAGCTCCTTTTCTTTTGCATGCCTGCATCCACGGAAGGAGATTGCTGTGATGCTCCATGATCGTAATAAGGACCTCATCGCCCTCCTGAAGATATCGCTCACTCCAGCAAAAAGCCGCAAGATTCAAGCTTTCAGAAGCATTTCTGGTGAAAATGATCTCCCGTGTGGTCCTGGCATTGATAAAACCACGCACCTTTTCACGGGCATCCTCATATGCCGCAGTTGCGCGCTGGCTAAGCTCATACAGCCCGCGCAACGGATTTGCATTGTCTTCACGATAATAATTTTCAACTGCCCTAAGTACCATATCCGGTTTCTGCGTCGTGGCCGCATTATCCAGATACGCTATCTCAGGGTGATCATATATCAGCGGAAAATCTCTGCGGATACGCAGATCTTCCGCTTTTCTTTCTTCTGCTGTCATACTTTTCTCCTTTAAGAGAACCGAAATAATCTATAACCGCCTTAAAGTTGACCGGAAAACATAAATAAACGCTTTTCCTCATCGGGCAAAAAGCCTCGTTACGGAACCTTTCTCCGTCCCCGGTTTCGTTTTTACTCTTCCTGGCGGAACTCGTCTCCGTCCCCGGTTCCGTCGGTGAGGGCGAGGCGGGTCTTTTCGTCAGGGATCTTTCGGATCACGGCGTCGATCCTGGCCCTGGCCATCATTTCGTAGATCTCTTCTGTGTTCATTCCGCGGGACTGCATATAGAACATGAGTTTTTCGTCGAGACGGCCGATGGTGGCGCCATGGTTTCCGGAAACATCTTCTTCACCGCAGAGGATAAGCGGTATCGTCTGGTTCGAAACGCCGTCGTCCATCATCAGTACGTCTTCCATCTCGGAACCGACCGAACCGGAACATCCTTCCTGAAAATCGATCGTTCCCCGGAATATTTTAAACGCCTCGTCGCGCAGGACGCCGGAAGCATTGATCTCACACTCCGTCTTTTTGCCCGTGTGATATGCGTTATAATTCATATCCAGATGCCCGTCGTCTTTGACCATATAGCCAATATCCGCGTTAAAAGTACTTTTATATCCGCCAAGATCCACATTGCAGCCCTGAAAAGTGTTTTTTCCTCCAAGAACCAGATGGATCACTTCAAAACTTGCATTATCTGCGCATTTTACTCCCACATCATTCAAAAATGTGTATCCGCTGCCCGTCCTCTGGATCTGTATCAGACGGAGTTTTGCATTCTCGCCGACGGAAATTTTTGTCTGGACCGCAGCAAGACCCTTCGCGCTTTTTTCAGATGTATAATCCATAACGACCGTCAGCTCGGAATCCTTCTCCAGGATCACCCCGACAGAATTGATCTTTCCTGTAATGTCGTTGTTTTTTTCGCCCTGATCCTTCTTTACCGAAAACTCAGCAGCCTGATCTTCGTATTCAAAGGTCATCCTTACCGCGTCATCAGTGATCTTTACCCCTGCCGGAACGGCAAAAACACGCATGGGAATCCCCGCCGCCTCTATCAGCTCGTCCATATCATTTCCGCCGCCGGTCTTCACATTTTTCAGAAGCTGCTTCTCGGCAAAGCTTTCCTGGATCCCTGCCGGAACCTCAACAGCGGGAACGGCCCTGCCGCTGACGCAGACGCCCTCGAGAGAAGCCTCATTCATATGAAGCCAGTTAAATGTAGGCGCCGGCAATGCATTTATATTCAAATTCATTCCTTAACTCCTTCCCGATCAGCCTATCGAACCCTTCATTTCCAGACGGATCAGATTATTCATCTCAACGGCGTACTCCAGCGGAAGCTCTTTGGAAACATTTTCCGCAAAACCGCTGACGATCAGCGCCTTTGCCTCTTCCTCTGAAATACCTCTGCTCATCAGATAGAATACCGCGTCATCGCTGATCCTTCCGATTTTTGCCTCATGTCCGACATCCGCCTTCTGCGTGCGGATGTCCATCGCCGGTATCGTGTCCGATCTGGAAATGGAATCCAGCATCAGCGACTCGCATGAAACCGAAGATTTACTGTTCTCGGCATTTTTGCTGATCACGACAGAACTTCTGAAGGTGCTTGTACCTCCGCTTTTGGAGATGGACCGCGTATTCACATAGGAAGACGTATCCGGAGCGTTATGTACCATTTTGCATCCGGTATCGAGATCCTGTCCCGCGCCGGCAAAAGTAACTCCCGTGAATTCCGCTCTGGCGCCTTTTCCGTTCAGAACGCTCATCGGATACAGATAGGATGTGTGGGATCCAAAAGAGCCGGAGATCCACTCGACCTTTCCGCCTTCCTCCACAATGGCGCGCTTGGTGTTCAGATTGTACATGTTTTTTGACCAGTTCTCGATCGTTGAATAACGAAGTCTCGCGTTTTTCCCTACAAAAAGCTCGACGCATCCCGCATGCAGATTCGCGATGTTGTATTTCGGCGCGGAACATCCCTCGATAAAATGCAGATCCGCTCCTTCGTCCACGATGATCAGCGTGTGCTCGAACTGTCCCGCGCCCGGCGCGTTCAGCCGGAAATAGGACTGCAGCGGGATCTCAACAGAAACTCCCGGCGGCACATAGACAAAAGAACCGCCTGACCATACTGCTCCGTGAAGCGCGGCGAATTTATGATCCGTTGGCGGTACAAGATGCATGAAATGATCCCTGATCATTTCCGCGTACTCGCCATGCATTGCGCTCTCCAGGTCTGAATATATGACGCCGGAGGCTGCAACCTCTTCTTTCACATTATGATATACCAGCTCGGAATCATACTGCGCTCCGACGCCGGCCAGTGAACTTCTCTCCGCCTGAGGAATTCCCAGACGCTCGAAAGTATCTTTGATATCCTGGGGCACCTCGTCCCAGTCAGCGTGCATTTTTGTATTAGGACGGACATAGGTGACGATGTTATCCATGTTCAGTCCGTCGATAGACGGTCCCCACTGGGGAACCTCTTTTTTGTTATATATCTCCAGCGATTTCAGGCGGAAGTCGCGCATCCACTCAGGATCGTTTTTTTCCTCGGAAAGCTTTTTTACAATATCCGGGGTCAGTCCCTCTTCGATCCTGTAAGCATCTTTTTCCTCATATCGGAAATCGTACATGGACCTGTCGATATCTTCAACGTAGGTTTTTTCTTTGCTCATCGACAAACTCCCTTCTTACTTTTCATATTTTGCAAAACCGTTCTCATTGATCTCGTCGACCAGAGATGCGCCGCCGGACTCCACGATCTTTCCGTCTATCAGGATATGTGTCGCATCGACGTGAAGCGAGGACAAAATAGCGGCGTTGTGCGTGATGATGATCAGCGCGGAATCTTTATCTTTCTGATATTCCTCAATACCTCTGGAGACCGTCCTTACGGCGTCGACATCCAGACCTGAATCTGTTTCGTCCAGGATCGCCAGCGATGGTTTCAGCATCAGGAGCTGCAGGATCTCTGCTTTTTTCTTTTCGCCGCCGGAGAAGCCCACGTTCAGATCACGGTCGGCATAAGACTGATCCATGTGCAGTACTTTCAGGGCTTTCTTCATTTCCTTGCGGAAATCCCAGAGCCTGATCCTCTTTCCCGTTCTCTGCTCCAAAGCGTTTCTGATGAAATTCGAAAGTGAAATGCCGGGAACCTCCAAAGGATTCTGGAAGGACATGAAGATGCCCGCTTTTGCGCGCTCGTTGACCGACAGCTCCAGAAGATCGCTGCCATCAAATTCGACCTTTCCCCCGGTGACCTCGTACTGAGGATTACCCATCAGCGCGTTGCCGAATGTGGATTTTCCCGCGCCGTTAGGTCCCATGATCACGTGTGTCTCGCCTCTGTTCACCTTCAGGCTGAGTCCCCGGAGAATATCCTTTTCCTCCACCCGGACATCCAGTTTTTCTACATTTAATAACTCCTTTGCCATCACAACCTCCATAAAGTATTAAAAAAATGAGCGTTCACGGCCTCCGCGGACAAATACTGCCAGCGAAAGGCGGATCGTTTTTTCTGTTTATCAACGCATCGGGATAAACCCGAGTAAATCACTCTGATTTTTAACGTTTCATCATTATATACCAGTACGGCAGGGAATGCAAGAATTCCCAGTAATTTACTTTGGTTTATTTCGGATACAATTTTTTCTTGAAAGCGGAGAGCATTGTCTATAAAATGAGGTATACATACTGATTGCTGAAACTTCCCGATCCGGGTCGTAAACTCAGTCATGATCATACTCTCTTACTGGAGGTGTTTATTACAGATGAATGAATCTTTATATATCGTTATTCCGGTTTACAATGAAGCTGAAAATATAACGCAGACCGTCGAGGAATGGTATTCCGTCGTGCGGGATCATCACGGCAACGGAATGTCCAGACTATTGATCGTAAACGACGGCAGTACGGACGAAACCGTCTCCCTTCTGGACGATCTGATGGCCGACAGACCTTTACTGCACGTACTGAACAAGGTCAACGGAGGCCACGGTTCTGCTGTTCTGGCCGGATACCGCTACGCGGTCGAGCATAATGCGGATTATGTTTTTCAGACGGATGCGGACAGACAGGTTCCCGTCAGTGAGTTTCCGGAGTTCTGGCGGCGGCGTGTCAAATATGACGCTGTCATCGGAAGCCGCCCCTGCAGGGGGGACGGCGCCTTTCGCAAATTTGCCGAGGATGTTCTTCGTATGTCGCTGATCGTAAACTTTAATGTGTCTGTTCCGGATGCAAACGCGCCTTT
>OCVV011278397.1_pt1 | contig 15619 bp, 11 predicted proteins | sample 1539721 | NCBI WGS metagenome assembly OCVV01 (sample SAMN02144230, study PRJEB22623) | gut metagenome | biome: sheep rumen | host: Ovis aries | place: New Zealand
AATACAACTTCATTATATTCAGTAATTGAAACTGTTAATAGTGCTACACGTTCTTTTACTTTTGATGCAAAGTTCGTAGATAATGTAGTTATTCCTCCAGTAATCAAAGTTTATGTTGAAGACAATAATGAATATGAAGAAATATATTGCCCATTTACAGTCACTCGTAATGGTAGTGTTTTTACAATTAGTTTTGAAGATTCTTTAACAAAACTTGTTGTTATTAAATAGGTGATGATATGAAGATAGTAAATATTAATCGTAAAAATATAAACTACTGGAATTCTTGGCATAAAGAAATAGATAAATTACATACAAGTGTAAAAGGAGTTTATGATTATATTTATTATACTAATCCTCCTTTTACAATTTACAATAGCACTAATCGACCTGAAGCCGCGAATATAGACATAGCAAATAGCAATAACTGTTTAATCTATCCTTTCACTTTAAATGGTATTAGTTATAACTTTTTCCTTGCATCTGCATTAAGATATCGTCAAGGTATTGAAAACTTAACTGAAAACGACAATGGTATCTTATGTTATGAAGATGAAGATAGTAATTGAAAAATTATTGGAAAAGAAAATGATAACAATCAAACAGGTCTATATGCCGCAGGATATCAATTAACTCCTCTTGAAGTTGAAGTAGATACTGAATGAGGAACTTTATATGCTACAACAGAAGAAAAATTCATTAGTGATGAAGATGCTAATAATATTAACTGTGAAGCGGCAGGTCAATCAATTATATTAAGTAGAGAACGTTTAAGTAATCAAAAAGTAAAATTAAATGTTAATAGTGTTATGACAGCGGCAGGAGATACTATTTATCCTTTTCTAAATGCACGAACTATCCTTTATGATAAACCAATTCAATATTCTACTAATTTTCCAGCAGGATATGCTTGTTTATCTAATTATCAACCAGCAGGTGAAGTAGATGATACATCTAGTACATCTAAAAGAAATTTATCAAGCTATTTAATTTATCCTTTAGGTAATGGCGGATATTATCAATGAAATTATATTAATTCTATTTTATCTGCAAACTATTATGAAAATAAATTAGGTCAACTTTCCAATGTATCGGTAATTAATTTATCTTTAATGCCATTACGTTATATTAACTATAACTATACTAGTACGCAATGAAGTAGCGGTAGTTATAGTTTGGCTGCATATGGTGATGATGTTAATAATGTTGTTATTGGAGATAATAGTAAAAACATTTGAAATGGAACTCGTTTAATTCAACCTTATACAACATTAGCAAATAATGATGATTATCAAGAAGAAATGTTTACTGATACTAAATTTAACTTTGACCAAACAATAATTATTAATCAACAAATTAAACCTCTTTTTGAGGCAAAAAATACAAAAAATACAAATTTATCTAATATAAGAATTAAGTTCTTATAAGAAGGGGTGTGTTTATGGCACAATTTAAAATACTATTATTAAATATTCACTCTGATACGAATACAAGTGGCGGTTTAAAAGTCTTAAGTAACGTTATGTCAGAATATTATAGCAAAGAAGAAAAAGTACAATCTAATGATGCTTATACTTTTTCTAATCAACAAAACAATTTCTGCTATACATATAATGAAAAATTTAAGATTGGACAAAACTCTCAAAAAACATTATCCTTTACTATGGATAGTAAAATCATACGTGAAGACCGCATAGAAGATAATCCATTTGTTCGTAATGTTTATAATGGTTCACAAATATTGTTAATTGATAAAGATGACAATCATCATTTGTTTACAGTAAACAATATTAATTATTCTTTTAAACAATCTAATTTAATTTATAATTATGAATGTCAAGATAGTTTTACTTATCAATTAAGCCGCCAAAATAACGGTTATACAATTGAGAATAATATTGAATCTGCGGATTTTCTTGGCGCGCATAATGTAGATTGGTGAGTTAAAAAAATGATTATGCCAGATTGTCATATCTCTTATAATTATATTGGATTAGAAGAAAACTTTTATTTAAATGGCAATGATTTACCATTTCAAGAACCTAATAATGTTAAAAAGGTATTAAAGAAAGCTCTTTCTTCTACATCTGAATATTTAAAATCAATTACTTTTTCAGGTAATGGAACAGCCAATTCAATTTTGATTTCTTTAGGAGAACAACGAGAATTAAATTTAAGAAGTTATGAACGTTTAGTAGATAATAATTTATATCGTTACTTCTGGTTTGAACCTAAAAAGAAAGATACAATAACAGGTTTAAGTTATTCACCTTATTCAGATATTCAAAGTTTCTCTTTAAAACATAATGGAACTTCTTTAAGTTCTATATTAAATGTTACAGGTGGAGAATTTGGAGATGAAACAATAACTTTATTACCTGAATTACCAAGTTTCTTTCGCAATTATTTTAATAGCGCGGAATGGGATAGCAGTGTTTATACAACTGGAATGTTTAGTTCTTTATGCCAAAACAAAACTTATGTTAATACTGATGAAACTAAATCTTTGACAGCAGGAATTTATAGTTTAAGTAATATTCCTAACAACTATCGTAATGGTCGTTTCTTTAAGTATGATGGCGCTCTTTATATTCCAATTTATGACTTAATCAATGAAGACTTCTTCCGTATTCCACAATGGTATGACTTTATTTCATTTTCACGTGAAAAAGACTTCAGTTATATTGAGGCTATGGATAATACTTTACATTTACAAACTTTTAAGAGTTGTGATAGTAATTGAAGTTTAGTAGTTTATTCTGCAATTGATTTATCAAATCCAATTGAAATTACTGCAAATAAAACCACTTTACCTGAAGCAATTAAGAGTCAATCTACAACATTATATCCTTTCCTTAAGATTAATATTGGTAGTTTAACAATTGGTTCTATTATTCATCGTAATATTTATACTACCTTCTATCGTGAAGCATCTGATGATGAATTAGAATTTGCGATGATTGCAGACCAATGCCCTTGGTTAGAAAATAAGTTAGTTGATTTTAATTATTACTATACTCATAAGATTTTAAATTATAGTGAATATTCTAATTTAATGAATATTTTTACAAATGAATTACGTATTATTAATGGGCATTTAATGGTTTATGCTCAACAATATTATGCAGCACTACATCATCAAACTCAAATAATGGCGGATTTAACTGCGAAAATTGATGCTTTAGGCGCTACATTTAATGCGGAAATGCTATATTATTATACACATAATAAATCTATTCCAGACGTACCAAAAGATTTCCAAACTGCATATGATTTATTATTTAATGTTCCAAATACATATACTAAAGAGAAATTATTATTAAACTATAATGAACTACTTGCAGATTACGTTAATAAATACATAGACGCCGAACAACGCTTCTTAAAGAATTGTTATAATTTTAGAAAATTCTTTAATGAACGGATTGGTTTTGCAAATGAAGATGCGACATTACATAATATTACAATATCTTTTAATACAATGCCTAAAACTACAGATGGTAAAAACTTTTATGGTTTTTCACAACAACAATGGATTTTAATCAGCAATAGTTTTGATTTGTATGATAAAGATGAAGATAGTCCAACTTATGGTCGTATTTATACAGATGTATTCCAAAAAGATGCGGAAACTGGATATTATACAAAATTAGAAGATAAGTATATTATTGATAAAGAAAAATGGTCATTAGGATGGAATAATAGTGTAGGTCAAAACAATATTTATTATATTCCTATTTATAATATTGGTGACTTTAAAGCAATTACAACAGCGCAACCTTATAATAAAGATATTCAATATTATGAACCTGCATATGTGGTTCGAGATGATGTAAAATATGAAAAAATAAAATATGCAACAAGTATAAATGCAGTCACTGGAACTTGCGATTTTACTGTTAAAGAATTGGAAAATTCATATCAATATGAATATACAATTACTGCATCTGTAATTTTATCATCTAGTGGTAATAATTTATTTACTCAATCAAATCAGCATTTATATGGATATACATCTTCTAATGAATGAGAAGAAATTATTAAACCTAATGATTTTATTTATCAAGAAGTATCTTGGAGTAAATTATTAAAATCTTATTGGTGTCACTGGAAGACAAAAGACAGTCATGAAGAAGATAATTACTATTTTAGAAAAACAGATTGCTTTTATCCTGTTATGACATCTGATAATAATCATGAACCTTTATTGTATTTACATACTTGACCTGAAGATGCAGAAGTCTATGCACAAAATAATTGGTGAGATATTTATACTATGGGTAATAACTGGGATTTGAATAATATTTTATCACGTTATGCTTTAACACAAGTTAAAAATAATGCATTAGACATAAATAGCAATGTTAAATTGGCATATTGGTCTAATTTCCCAATTACAAATGTTTATTTTAAAGATTATGAAACATATTTTGATAGCAACTCTCAAAAAACATATATAGTATCTGATAAGCAATATCAAAAGGTGCCTTTACTTGGTGCTACAAACTTTAATAACTATTATCGTAGAATTACTACTAATTCTACAAAAGAAAAGTGGAAAATTGCTTTAACTTGTTTAGTAATGCCGCTTACTGGAGCAGTTTGAAGCCTTGGACAAATGATACGTAGTAAAGGAAACAATTGTTTAGGTAATGAAGGTACTACATATATTAGTGCTGAAAATAAAAATATCGGTAATAATTTTGATGCAACTTGGGCAGTAAATGATTTTACTGAATTTACTAATAATATTATGAATACAAACAATGATAATAGAAGTTTCTATTATTGGTTTGTATTATCTCAAGATGCATTAAGTAATATGGAAGAGTTAGGTAATACGGTATTGTATTACGATTATGACACAGAAGCTAATTATGAAGTTGGCGCTCTAGTTAAAAATCCTGCAAACAATAAAGTTTATCGTTGCATTAAAAAAGCTAATAAACAAAGACTTGATAATGTTGAATATTGGGCAGAAGATACTAATGCTCCTAGTCCTTTAAGTCAATATACTGGTTATTGGAATTATTATAAATGATACGTTCCTCATTATCGTAGATTTTTCTCAACTAGAGAAAATGATACAATAATGGAAAAGATTAATGATTTTGCATATAAATCAACTGGTTTTATTAAACCTTTAGATTTAGACAATTTAGTTAATGCTAATGACTCATATCTTATTGTATTCCAAGACAATTATACTGATAACTCTCATTGGGAACCATTTAATGAACAAAATACTTTTTTAGGTGGATTTAGTATTGGTTCTGAGTCTATTAATATTACTAATGAAATTAATATTGCTAGATATAATATGATTCATTATTATCCATTAAATGGCTACTTTGTTTCTTTAGACACTCATAATGCTGCGTGCATTCAAGGAAAGAAATCTGTATCATTAAGAACACTACTAGCAGAAGTAATGGGTACTGCAGATTTTAGATTTTCTCAAACTGAACCTCATTATGCTATTCATTATGCCGCAGATGATAGTGAAAATGATAAATATTTCTATGTTTTCCACGAAGAAAACTATTGTCCAGTATATTTAAAATATTGGAATTACGATGGTAGAGATAGTCAAGACGAAAATAACGATAATGAATGTACTAACTTTGTTAATGCAATTATGAAAGCAGGTAATGTTTATTATGTTAATAGTGATGCTCGTGTTGACTTCAAGAAAGATATAAATGATTTCATTGTGCCAGGCTTGTATTATAAAGTAATTAAAGATGAAAACTTAATTCCTTCAACTGAATTTAGTTTAAATAATAATTATTATCGTAATATTGGTATAAATAAATATGAAAAAGTTTATACAAAAGCTGAATTAACTAGCAATAATTATTTCTATCAACAAAATTTAAGTTATAGTATTGAAAACTTCTCTACTAAGAAAGAAGATAAATATTCTATTTCAACTAATATGTATAAGTTTACAATTGACTTTGATAATAATAATCATTCTTATTGTGGACAACAATCTTATAATGCGGTTATTCCAGGAGTAGAATTTTCTTGGGATAGTAATGCGGATAGCGGCACTGGAGAAGTAGAAATTGAAGGTCAAACATATAGTTTTAATTGAGAAGATAAGAAAATACTAATCGGACACTTAACTAATGGTGAATATTGGGCAGAATTTAATAATAAATTAGATAATACAACATTACTACAATATGCGGGATTAATTGAGACTACTCTAACTGAATATTGGACAACAGCATATAATGCTAGTTTCTATTGTAAATGGTTCTTACCTCAACATTGGCAACAATATGTAGATAATGAAGAAAATGCATTATTTGATAAAATTATTCAATATAAACAAAAGAATATTAGTTATGCAAATGTCTTCTCTAATGACCCATCAGACATTTCATCTGGACAATTAGTAAGTAATGGTTGGATTAAAAACCAAACTTCTCCGCAAGGATATAAAAAGTCTGATAGATATTTGAGTAATGAAGATTATATATATGATGCCGAATTATTAGAAGGGAATGCATTAAATGTAGCTACATTAACTCCATTTGTTTCTCAAACTGCTAGTTCAGATTCAATAACATATACAACTCCACATGCGGGCGTACCTGCGACTCAAGAATGTGAAAGAAATTTTATTGATGATGTATTAAATAATAGTTCTTTAAAGATTGCAAAAGTAGAAAGCATTACTACTCAAAGTGGTTATAATGAGGATGTAACTATTGTTTATTCTTTATTTGAATTCAATTCTGCAACTATTATGCGTGCTTTAAAGAAAAATAATAATTTTATTAGTAGTGCAGAAAGATTGCTTCCAAGTCAGTTCTTTAATACTCAATTAGATAAATTACAATCAAATTGTTATTATTTCTTAGAAAGTAATGAAGGTACTCAAGAGTCTGATAGTTGGTTATATAAAATTCCAATTGATGCAGTAAATTTATCTTCTATTCGTGGTGTTGTTATTGATGACAATGCGGTTTCTTATACATTGGCTTTAACAAATTACTTTTTACCTGAAGTTGAAATTTATTCATCTGATACAAAATATCGTTATTATAATTATACAAGTATTAATGATTATTATAACTTTATTACTGATAATTCAATTCATAAGACATTAGACCAATCTTATTATCCATTAGATACTGTTTTAAATCAATTTGCATTATTGCCAATTAAAGAATCTTTAAATGATTTGAATATTGCAAATGATGGACATACAGGATATTGGGCAGCAGTCAAAATGTATGACAATTGTACTTATTATCGTTATACTAATGGCGGAAAAACTTGGGCTTCATTAGTAGGAGACATTACTAACAACAATATTGCGGCTGAATATTTCAGTGGTTGGTATAATATGATGGTTTCAGTATTAACTAATGGTTCATTTATGAATCAAGCAGTTCACGATTATGAATATTATCAATATTTACATAATAATGTCTGGGACAACATTTATAAATTATATCCGAATGTAATTTTAGAAGAAAATTATAATAATACTGATGCTACAACATCTACTGAGCTTTATGACACAGCTAGATTGGCATTTAAGGATTATATACAACCAGAAGCGCAATATAACATTACTACTATTGATATAAATAACTTACAAGGTTATAAAGGTCAAGAATTGAATATTGGAGATGTAATTGATTTAACATCTGATGAATTATATAATAACTATGATGACTTAAAAACTTCATTACAACAACACTTATTTATTACAGACTTAAATTATACTTTAAGAAGTGATAAAGATATCGCAATTGGTGTTAATGTAATTAAATATGGAGATAAAGTTATCAAAGAGTTAATTAAATTAATTAGATAGCAAAAAGAGAAGTCATAATTTTTGACTTCTCTAATTATCTAATTTATAATATAATATATAAGAGGTACATAATATGGCAATTTTTTATGAATATATAAAAGGTTTAAATAATAGTAATGTTTATAGTTATATTTATTGGACTGAAAGTGCACCTACTTTTTCTAGTGGTTCTAATAATTACGGACCTTTTCTAATTGCAGGCAATCAAAATCGTGCATATAGTTATAATGTTTATAGTAGTTTTAATTATTATGGTAATTTAGTTGTAAATAGCAATATGGATATCAATTCTAATTTAGCAGTGCATAATAATATTACAATAGATAATAACTATAAAATCCAATGAAACTATAATAATGTTGTTTATTTTCTTCAATTTGTTGGAGATGAAGTAAAAACTGCAAAACTTAATATTACAGATGAATTGATTGCAAAAAATATAACTGCAACTACTAATGTTACAGCAAATGATTTAAGAGCACATAATGTTTGTGAAGCAAAATACTTTAACTCAACTTCAGACTTAAGAGCAAAACGTGGAATTAAAAATGCAGCATTTGACGCACTAGATATTATTAAAAACGTTTCAGTTAAATGTTTCCAATATCAAGATGAAGAGGAAGAAGCTCCTTATTCAATCGGTATTATTGCACAAGATGTATTAGATTATCCTGCCGATAAATTTGAACTTGTGAATAATCCAGAAGCAAGCGGCGTTCCAGGAGACTATATGACAATCAAAGAATCTAAGTTAGTCTATATTTTATGGAAGGCTCTTCAAGAACAACAAGAAGAAATTGAAGAATTAACAGAAACAATTAAGCAAATGAAAAAAGACCTAAATTAATAGGTCTTTTATTTTTCACCAAATGCCATTGAGATTTTTACACTACCGTGAGTCATAACTCCATAGCGGCCAATCAAAATTGCTTCGGCAACGTCATCACTGACTTTAATATTATACTTTTCTTTTACAACTGCGACACTAAGCATCTTTTCCTCTCTACGTGTTTTACCACAAGTGCCGGCATATTTACGCCATACATTTGGACTAACACATTCAAAAGGAATTTCTTTTTCACTACAGATGGTTTGAATTACACCTAATAACATAGCTAATACTTTATAAGTTAAAATGCCATTTTGATATTGTATATCTTCCATAATAATAAAATCAGGTTTTCATTTATCAATAACTACATCTCTAACTAACTTTTGCGCTTTCACTAGTCGGCTCACTAGGTCGCCGCTAAATTGGTATAAACTATAATAGATTAATTTTCCATCTTCAAAAATACTAACACCAAACTTTTCAGTCGCTTGGTCAAAGGCGATTACACGATAACCTTTCTTTGCGGGAACATCTGCTGGATTTTTAAAATCAACATTTTTATCGCAAGTAGGACAAGTAAAACTAGGTTTTCTAAAATCACTTAAAGTAGTTTCAATTAGATGTCCTTTTTCACATCTGATGACAATGCGGCTATTCATATTAGTATAGTCTTTATCATCAACTAATGTGTATCCTTTTGATGTGATTTCTTCCGCTATTTTTTCGTGCGAAAGTTTAGCCATACTATTTAGTTTCCTTTATCTTTTCTTCTATTTTTGTTTCAAGGATTGCGGCTTTAAGAATCAAGTCACTATTTAAAATCATTTTACTGATGTCATTGTCGATTTTTCTTTTTTCACTTTGTAATTCTTCAAGTGTAAAGTTATCAATCTTGGCTCTAAAATCAGCAAGGCTTTTTTCAAAATTTAATTTCTTTTCATCTTCCATTGTTGTTATAATCTCCTTTTTACTATTTTATTATAATAAATTTTCTTCATCATTTCCAAAATTGAAAAATCCGAAATTAGTAAAATTCTATTTTGACTTTCAGTGCACTTTAGGGTACAATAATAATATAGAAAAATGTGGGATTCTATAAATAAATTTTAGCTTTAAGAAAAGGCGGAGGATTTAGTAAAATGCCAATTTGATTAACATTATGTTTAGCTCTTGGCGGTAGTGCTTTAATCAGCTGCGTTGTGGGTTTTGTATTTAATTTAGTAGTAAATGGTACAAAAGCAAAGATAAAAGAAAAAGAACAAGAAAGAACAGATGAAATTCGTGGAATAGTTAAAGAAGAACTTTCTACGCAAAACAACGTTCTAGAACAAATTAACCAAAAATTAGACAAGTGCGTTGAGGGAACAATTACAGGCATCCGTATGAATTTAAAATTATCTCTAGACTTCTTGGAATGGAAGGGATATGCTACAAATTCAGAAAAGGCGGCTTGGAATGAGGCTTACCAAGAATACGACAAATTAGGAGGTAACCATTTTCTTCTTTACGTTAATGGTTGGAAGGAAAGGGTAAATAATTTACCAGAAAATATTTCTGGAAAGGAGTAGTAAATCAATGTTTTTAGCAATACAATGAGACAACATAGTTACTGAAATTATTTTATCAATCGTAGGTTTAGCACTTACTGCATTATCAACTTATGCAACTGTTTGGGTGAATGATAAAGTAAAATCAGAAAAAGGTAAAAGAATTCTTAATGGTGCTTTAACAATTGTTTCAGATGGTGTTTCTTATACATATCAAACTTTCGTTGAAGGTTTAAAAGGCACTTCTTTGTGGGATGAAGCTGCAATGCAAACTGCAAAAGACAAAGCATTTGATTATGTCAAGGGTAATTTAAGTGACCAAGCATTGGAATATATTAAGACTAATTTTGGAGACATCACTGAGTGGATTAATAATCAAATTGAAATTGCTATTCAAAAAAGTAAAAACAATTAGTTATTAAATAATGGAGGAAGTTAATAAATGGCAAATATAGTAACTTCTTATAACCCAGTTAATTGACAATCAAAAACAACTCCATTATCAGCCAAGAATTTTAACACGATGGATGCAGGAATTGCTAATTTATATGATTTGCTTTTTCCTGAAATCTCTACGACAGAAGACCGTGTTTTAGTTCTTCAAAAGAATACCCAAGCTCCAGATTGGTTGAATATAGTTAATTTTATGAACCAGAGTACGGGTTATCATTATAATGGAGATTTAGAATAATGAAAATTTTAAAAAGAAAAACTTATAGTAAAGAATACTCTTTATTAGGAGGGTTTTATGAGTTTAAATAATTATACAAATATTGGAACAACTGCAGCACAGTTCGCGGCATTAAAGAACCAAATTCGTAATGGAAAAACATTTTCAGGAATGACTTCCACTACTTGGATTTCAGGTAATGCAACTTTTAATTTAACTAATAGTATTGCAGATTGAGAAGATTCTGTAACTAGATTTAGAGTTAAACCTGACGACCCAGATACCCCTTGGAGTGATTGGCATGCCGCAACAGGAGATGTATTTGTAATTAATGATAATACTGTTGTAACTGTAGATGAAGATATCATTCCTAATGTTTATAGTAATTATGTATTAATGATTGAAGTTCAAGCGGCAAATGGTTATGCTAGATTAGCTACTGCCAATACTTGGAATGAATTAAATACAGCAATTAAATTACCTTTATCAACTGCCGATTTAAGTCATGCAACAATCACTGCCAATGATACTTATACTATTAGACTTGGTGATTTAACAGGATATACTGCAAGTGATTATATTGGCATTGATGAAGATACAGAATTAATATTTACTGTTAATGTTCCACAATCTGGACAAGCATCAGGTCCAAGCACAAGTGTTAGTGGATTAAGTGTAAATTCTGCTTCATTAAGTGGTGGTAATTATACAATTGGATTAACATCAGGAGAAGCAACTACTTCATTTACTACTTATGGTATTGTTAGTGGTCCAGTTACAGTATCAAGTATCGCAACAAATATTACTGTTCCAAAAGTAGTAATAAGTACAACACCAAGTATTGATTCACAAAATAATACAGCAACATTTAGGGCAAGTACAGCAGGTTATTTAAATACTAATGATGGTGGATTAGTATTAAATTGCTATACAGGTGCATTAGAAGAATAGGAGGCGTAAGATATGTCAACTTGAAATAAAGAACACAACCCTTGGGTTTTATCGTTAGATAGTCAAAGTGTTATTTTAAACACATCTGGTACTTACGTTCCTGTGGATTTACAAATCGACGTTACTTCTGGTAATTCAGGAACATTATCAGGTAATGACGCTTCAGTTGATTCTATTAGCGTTACAACTGGTAGTAGTTATTTTACATCGACACCTACTGCTCAAGAAGTTGTAGTTAGAGCCGATGCTTCAAGCGGTGCAGTTAACTTAAGTGGCTTTAGCGCAGGTTGGATTAGTAGTGGAGTAACTGGATTATCTGGTGACTCTACTTCAGATACTGAAACATTATATATTAAAAATGCTACAACAACTGCAAATATTGGTACTGATTCAACTTATGGTACAGAAGCTATTAATGCAGCAGGTTGGATAGATAGTTTAAAAATATCTAGTATTGCACCAACAACTACTAGTGCTCATCCATTTGGAATTGTAGGTAGTGCTTCTGAAATTACATATGTTAATTTAGATAGTATAGTTGGAAATGCAGCAGACTTTACAATTAATACTACAAATGTTAATGAGTTAACTATTAATGCAGATGTAATTACTGATTTAGGTGTAACATTTGATTCAAATAACTATGTTTTAATTAGTGGTGGAGACATTAATGAAGTAGAATTCAAACAAGGTCAAACTACTCTTTATGATGATAGTATCACTATTACTGGTCCATCTGACCCTATTACAGTATCAGGTGGTGGTTGGAACACTAATACTAAAACAGTTACTATTAATCTATCAACTACAACTATTAATGCTAGCGGTGAAACTACATTAACTCAAATTAGTCCAATTTCTTCAGAAGGCACTGATTACTTAGCATTTAGTGCATCAACAGGTGCAGTAGTTAGTACAGCAGGATATGTAGCAGCCGGAACAACAGCAATTGCTGATAGTTCAGTAAATTCAGGCATACCATATTACGATGGTACAATTAATCATTAAGAAAGAAGGTAAAAGATTATGGCAATTTCAAAAGATACGACAACTGGAAAATGAATAGTTCCATTTTCAACAACAGATACTGAATTAAATTCAGCGAATAAATATATTGATGCAAATATTGTCGTAAAGGCGCCAACCGTTTTATCACCTAGTACAACCTATTACCAAACAACTGAAACAAGTTATGGTAAATTAGGACCTGGTTATCTTAATAATACTTATTATATTAAGGCGGCTACTTTAGGTTCTGCTACTAGTTCATTAACTGTTTCAGGTGGAGCAGTTGATTATCAACATACTGAACACGGTTTTACAGAATCATCAACTACAACAAGTTATTATGTAGACCTTGCTTTTACTAAAACCGATGGTGGCGCTAGCACTTCTTATAGTAGAAGTGTATCTGCAGCAGGTTGGATTCCTACTGGTTCTATTGCCTCTTATAGCGATAGTAAAACAGTAACTGTTACAAAACCAGCAGATAAGAAAATTTACTTACCAGCTGCAACAGTTACGGCTAATGCAAGTGTCACTTCAGCACCATCAGTTTCAGTAAGTGGAGCAGCAACAGGTTTTACTGCCTCAAGTTCTGCAACAAGTTATTATGTAACTGTAAGTGGTACTCCAACAAATGGTACAGCAGCCGGTGGTTACTCAGTTGGAAATGCCGCAGGTATGGTAGCTGCAAATGCTTCAGGAAGTACAAATGCTACAATTACTCCATCAGTGACTGGTAGTGGAACAAAAATTTATATTCCAGCAGGTTCATATAGTGCTATTGCATATGGTGATGGTGATAATATTAGTTCCTTAACTTATACTTACAATACATCTAGTGGAAATTATACAGTTTCAGGTAGTGCTGATTTTACTTATTATGCAGAAGCTTCAGTTACTGCAGGTTATATTCCTACTGGTCACCATAACAGTGATACTTCAACACATACTACAAGTGTTTCCACAACATTAGCAAAAACAAGTATTACAACAGCAGTATCAGGAACTTTAAAAGTTACACCTTCTATTAGTAATATAACAAAACCATCAGGAGACACTTGGACAGATGGTCACGATGGAAGTGGTTCAACAACTATTAAACCAACTTCAGGTGTTTATGTAGCAGTTCAATCTGCCGCAGCTGCAAATACAGCAACAGCAACAATTTCATCAGTAACAGCAGGATATAGTGATGGCACTAATTATGGTAAAACACAAGGAACTGCTTCAGTTGGTGCAAATGCATCATCAGTTACTTACTTAAAAGTTAAAAGTGGTTCAGCAGCAGTTACAGGTAGTCAAAGTATTACAGTTACTCAAGGCACATTAACTATCTCAGGTACAACTGTCACTATTCCAGTTAGTGGTAGCAAATCTATTACTGGTACTGTAAGTACTGCAGGTTGGATTACAAGTGTATCAAGTGCAACTGTTAGTGCAAGTGGTAATGTAACTTTAACACTATACAATGGCGAAACAGTATAGGATATAAATACGATAATATAAAAGAACGTGAGAGGATAATTATTATCCTCTTTTTTGTTTTTCCCCAAAATTTTGTTTATACTATTTACGTAAAAATCAAAATAGGAGATTTCAAAAATGGCAATTTCAACAAAAGTTATCGGTGGAGTGACTTATTGGTATAGTCAATCTACTTCTGTTGTTAAATTAAATACAGCAGGAAAATATTTAAACTATAATATATATATTGAACCACCTACTTTAAGTGGTGATGCGGCTGCTGGTAACGTATTAAGTGGAAAAACATTCTATAGTAATAGTTATACAAAGCAAACAGGTACAATGACTAATCAAGGCGCTATTTCTGCAACTAAGAATCCTACTTTTAGCGGCGCTACTGCAAGTTATTCTTATACAATACCTGCAGGTTACCATAATGGTAGTGGTACAGTTAGTGGCAGTGCTACAATGAGTGATGCTACTACATCTACATCTGGTTCAGCAAGTGGTTCAGGTACAGTAGCACCAGGTTCAGTTACTGTTGCAGCTAATACAACTTCTGTATCAGGAAAAACACGTGTTGCTAGTACGCCAACAACTAGTACATCAGATATCTCTACTTATTACATTGCGGTTAAACCAAGCGTTGCGGCAGGCTCAAGCACTTCAATATCAGTAAGTGGTACTGCAACAACAACAGTTAGTGCGGCTGGATATATTTCTAGTGATAAATCAGGAACTGTTTCTGGTTCAGCAACTGTTAACTCAACTGCTAAAGATGGTTCTGTATACTATTTACCACTTGCAACAGGCGGTTGTACAGTAGCCGGTGGTGGTTTAAGTAAAGGAACTGCTTCAGGTGGAGGTCTATCAGGTGGTGGATTAACTGCGGGTAATGGTGAAGTTTCAATTACACAAAATCCTGCGGTAACTCCTTCAGTTGGTGGAACAGGTGTAAATAGCACAAGTCAAACAAATTATGGTATTACAACTACTAAACCATCTGGAACTGATGGTACTAACTATTTAACTTTTGACCCAGGTGCAACTGTTGCGCAAGAAGGTAAAGCTAAAGGTCGTGGTAGTGTAAGTAGAGCAGCTGTAACTCGTGCAGCATTTAGTCAAACAGTAAGTCGTGCCGCAGTTACTGACGCACATACAGCAGGTTATATTCCTGCAAAAGATGCAACTACAGTAATTAGTGCGGATTCAACTACAGTTAGTTTGGCTGCCGATTCAACAACAATTGGTGCTACATCAGCAACATCAAACTATTCAAGTGAATCTAGTACAAGCACAAGTGTTAATGC
>OCVV011323483.1_pt1 | contig 15619 bp, 3 predicted proteins | sample 1539721 | NCBI WGS metagenome assembly OCVV01 (sample SAMN02144230, study PRJEB22623) | gut metagenome | biome: sheep rumen | host: Ovis aries | place: New Zealand
TACATAACTTGCCAAGTAAAAGAAAACTAAAGACAACACAGATACTCCTCCTATATAAGATAATATAGGCAGATCTATGTAAAAATAAGATAATGTAGTATTTAATACTGCTAGCATTGCTAGCATTATTGGTATTATTTTTATAAGTAATATTAATACCTTATATAATATTCTATCATTAGTATCTTTCATGCTGCAAATATACAAAAAATTGGGATAGATTATGTTTTCTATCCCAATTAATTATAACAATTTATCACTTCTTCTTAATACTACCTCCGCATCCATATCTACGTTTACCACTTCTTGATACACTAATCTTGGATGTCATTGGTTTTGCTCTTCTTACTGAGCCCCCATTTGCTTTCTTACTTATAGTTCTCATATCCTTTATAATTAAATACTACCCTCTACATTTTACATATTGATTCTTTTCCTCTAATGACATCTGTTCATATACAGCTTCAGAGAGACCAGATGATAATAGGGCTTTTCTGGTGTCTGTTGGTAAGTTTCTCCATGCCATCTTTTCTTTTTGTACATTTCTGATTTCTCTCAACACTCTTTGCTGGTTGTCCTCAAATGATTCTACTTGAATTGCCTTTTGAGCTAATTCCCCATTATTGATCTTCCAGAATAACTGATTAATAGTAGCATCAGATATTTTATTGTATCTTGTTATCTTATCCATTAGCTTTCTGAAGAATCTTCTCAACTTACCAGAGAATCCTTCAGCATTTTCATCCATAGCATACCTTCTAAAATCATTAGCCAATTTCTCCTCTGCCATCCAGTTGTCATTAAGGCCATATTCCTCTTTGGCAATATCGAGTATCTGCTGTCTTTCCTCAGGGCTTAGAACCATGTCCAATACATAGTGGAAAGCTTCATGATATACAGTACCCATAGGAGCATTATTTTGAATCTGTATTACTCCACTTCTATAGCTACCCCAATATTTACCTGCATCATTTCCCATTCTAGATAGTTTATCAACAAACTGTGTTCTCTCTTCAGAAGATAATGATGGAAGATTCTTAGCCAGCCATCTTCTTGCTGCTTGTTCCTTTTCTTTCTGAATAGCAGTACCAGATTTCTCCATTGGCTTTGCAGCTTCAGATACTTTCATATTACCAGCTTTTGCAGCCATGTTTGCCTGAGTAAGACCTTGAATTAAACCTTCTCTATCAGAAAGAGAAACCACCATCGTCTTCCCATTAAAGGATAATTGGAGGGATTGTCCTTCATTCACCAGTTTCATCTTCAAGTCATCAGGTATTGCAGCCCAGGCATCCTTGGTCTGTCTTCCTACAATCTTCTTTTGCTTCATCTCATTCTCAATCTGCTCAAGAGTCTTAGATTGAGTCTGAGGTTGTGCTGGGGTTTGAGGCTCTGCAAATGATACAGCTCCAGAAGTAGGAGGTGTAACAGCAGATACATCTGGAGTTTCCTTAGCAGCAGGTTGTGTAGTAGCAGGAGTCTCTTTCTTTATAGGAGCATTCTTCACAAACTTATTCTCCTTAACATCATAAGTTCTGAGTTCTCCATTTATAGAAACTTGAATCCTGTCTTTACCTTGGTACTGAGGTTTTGCAGCTTTAATCTGTGCTAATCTGAGATTTACTTCCTCGTTATTCTCTATAACCTCACCTGTAGTTGGGTCATATGCTACCAGAGTATCAGTATTAATCTCTATATTTCTGTCTCCTATATTCTCTGAAATAACACCAGTAGTCTTCGGAGTTACTCTCTTAGAAGGCTTGATACCTGCTGATGGGGCAAGTTCTACAGTAAACCAACCATTAACAGTGTGATTAGTAGCCTTAGGCAGATTAATATCTGCTATTTCTCCAATCACATTGTTGTAATTAGCCTTTCTTCCACCAGCCTCAATAGTATCATTAAGGAACTGAAGACTAACATTGATAGGAATACCACTTAATTGGTCAACAGCCATTTTAACAATATCAAAAGTATTTCCTGAAGAATTAGATACTGTTACGTTAATCTTCCTATTTGGATCTGTCAGACTCTGAAAATAGAATGTAGTATTATCCTTACCAACTACTACTGTTCTTACTCCCTCTTGAGCTTTAATCTGCAGCAGTCCTTCAATAACATCCATCGCTTTATTAAATGCTTCTTTTTGCTCTGTTGTAGAGTAGGTATTATTAACCAACAAAGTATTCATAGCATTATTCAGAATCTTGTAGAACTCTGTGTTTCTGTGATTATTAGCATCAAAAGGCTTCATATAGAAAGGCACTGCTATCTGTTCTCCAGAAGGAGTAGGAAGAAGAAGATAGGGCTGTCCTGTAGTACCTACATGGGGCATTACAATCTCTTTATGTTGACTTTTATCCCCTCTCTTCTTAGCTACAGTAGTTCCAGTAACAGCAACACCTAATTCAAAAGGTTGCTCATTAGCTACTTCATTCAAAGTATTGATTTCGCCAAATCTATAAGGAACAACTCCCTTCATTACCTGCTTAACTTTAGATACCAAAGGTTTCTTACTATTATCAAAAGTAAGATTCAGATTCTCAGTATTTGGTTTTTGTAGCAAACTATCTACTATAGCCTCATTACCACCATTCTTCTTATAGTTATCTAAGAATGCTTTAAATACTTTCTCCTGAAGAGATATAAGATCTTTTACTTGTAGTGATGGATTGCCAGACTTAAAGCTGGGCTCTAATTCTGCAAGAGGTAAGTCTCCTATAACTTCTCCATTATCATTAAGCATAAGAATCACCAAAGCATAAGGCTTGTTCTCATCACTTACTTCTTCAAGTCTTGAGCCAAATACTTCAGGTAAATATTTTATCATAAAGTGGACTACATCCCCACTTTTTAGTCTGTCAGCAGAGGCATTATCTTGTCTGTCAAAAGTTCCTTCATTGTTCAGATACTCCCAAATAGCCTTACTTCTCTTATACTGAATAGAATCTTTGTCTGAAAGATTTTCATGATAAGTACCAGTACTCTCTCCATAAGGATGACGTGTAGTAGTACTTCTCCATGTACCATTGGTATTTGGCTTATCATACACTTTTCTTGTCTCCTCAATGATTGTAGTTATAGCTCCTTCAGTTAAAGGGTTCTTTGGGAGTGGATCATTGGCAGCTTCAGAGGGAGATTGAACAGAAGGTGCTACTACTTCAGGTTTAGTCTTAGTAGTGGCATCATGTCCAGTTTCAGGAGCTTCCACATCTTCCAAAGCACCAGCAGGAGCAGTCTCAGGAATATCATCCTGAGCATTCTTATCTTCCTCAAAGGCATTGAATGCATCAGCCAGCATCTGTTGTACTTCCATATTCAGAGCATCCACATCTTCTATGCTAGCATTTGGGTCTATTGCATCAAGTGGAATCTGATTCAGTTCTGGCATATCAATATTTAATTCCTCAGGATTATCAGTAGCCAGATTAGCTTGGTCAACCATTTGCATAGCTGCTTGTGCTGCATTTAATTCTTGCTGACTAGGATTATCACCAAGTTGTTCCTGAATATGCTGCTTCAGAGCTGAAGCTTTCTGATTTCCTTCCTGAGCCTTCTTTACCTCTTGCTGTGCTGCTTTTACATCATCATCAGTAACATCACTCAAGTCAGCATTAGCAAAGTCATCAAAGTCCTCAAAGTCAATACTACCATCAGCAAGACCTTGTTTAATCTCACTTGCGTCCTTGCCTGCAAATTCATTCTTAGCTTGCTGTTCATCCGCTGCTTTCTGTGCTGTATTCTCCGCTTTAGCTCTGTCTTCATCTACCTTAGATGGATTAGCCATGTATTCCATCAAAGTTCTCTGGTACTCACCTGCTTGGTCAAAGAGGTTTGATGCATCCTGAAGATTCTGCTTTACCTGCTGAAAAGCTTCTATGGTTTCATCAAGAGTAGCATTGTTGTTCTTCTTGTAATTATCCATAAAGTTGTCTACCAACATTCTCCAGTTAGTATCCCACTGTTCATTGGCATCATCCTGCATTTTCTGAATAGCATCTTGCCATTTCTTAGAAGCTCTTTCTCTTGCCTTCTTTTTCTTTTCAGCTTCAGGTAGATTCTTCTCTTCCTCCTCCTTTGCAGCCTTTTCATCAGCAGTTTCACCAAACTCAGGTCTGATATTACCACCTCTCATTACTTCTCTTTGGAAGAAATCTGCAAAGGCAGCATCATTCATCATAGAAGTATCTACTTCTACGTATCCTTCTTTTGTGTTCTCGTCTCTATTAAATACCAAGTCTGAAGATGCATTCTCCTTAGTTAGTTGCTCTGGAGTCTTTGAAGTCTTAAGCAAAAAAGTCTTAGGCAGTTGCTTTCTAACATCTGCCATAATCTTCTGCATTCTTACATTACTCTCTTTACCCAAGTTGTGTAGATAAGCCAAGTTATCTTCCTGGTCTTTTGTCAAAGCACCATTGGTTCTCCTGTTCACATAATCAATAGAATTCAGATAGCTATCCAGCTTTCTATTCAACTCTTCAGAGTTATGCTTTACAGTTTCCCTGATTTCATCATTGCTGACTATTTGATTACCATCCCTATCAACATAAGCCCCTTCATAGTATTTCTTTGGAACATACACTTCTTTCATGTGTTCCAAGCCACTAATGAGATCATACTCTCTATCTATTTCTGCAAATATCTTTTCTAACTCTGGAGTTACAGCAGCTTGATAATCTACTCTCTCAGCTCCCTCAAGCATATCTTGAGAGTCCCCAATATCCTGTGCTCTCTGCTGAAGTTCTGTAATCTTCCTTTGGTGAGCAGCAATTTGTTCATCGTGCCATTTGTCAGAATTCTGCTTATCTTCCTCAGCAGTAATCTCCTTGGTAGTGCTCTTGATGATATTCTGCACATCTTCATTAGAGAGCTGTGTACCTAACTCATTATAGATAGTCCTCAAGTCATCAAGCTTTCCTGCTCTCAGGAATGCCTGAATATCGTGTATCATCTGTTTATCATCAGCATCCTTCCAAGCCTTCTTATCATCACCCTCTACAGCTGTATCTTTTTGACCTTGGGTATATGTATGACCTACAGCACTCTTGATTCTTGCAGGGAAATCCTCACTCTGGAGTATCTTATTTAGGTCATCAATATTTTCCTGATATTGGTTATATTCTCTATTGAAGTCTCTCAATTCATTGATAGCTCCGCCTTCCCAAGAACCATATCTGCGTGGATCCCAAGCAGCCTTGGTTTTATCTTGATTGAATATCTTTGTTGGAGAATAGCTACCAGCCATACCAGTAAGACCACCAATGACAAACTGTTCCCATTGGTCTACATCACCCCAAGACTCTTGGAAACCTCTGTCAAGGATACTGCCTACAGTGTAGAGTCCCTGAGTTGTTTCTCTGTATGCCTCAGGGTCAAGTTTTGCTTTCCAATAGTCATTTACATCTGCCTCATTTACTGAAGCTCCAGAAGATGACTGAATCCACTGTTGGTTCATTTCTTCAGAACCTTCAGTGAATATGCCTTTAGTAGCAGCCAAAGCTCTTCCTGCATTTTTGCCTACAACTTTATATGTTCCATCTGCAAGTTTTTCAGCACCAACAAGAGTAGGCTTTATAGTCTTAGAACTTATTTCAGCAGCATGTCTGGCAGAATCAAAACTTTTCACCATTCCCTTACCAAACTGAATCAGATTTCCAAGAGTCAGCAAACCTTGGTTAGCCAGAAGAATCTTGTTACCCATCTCCTGACCACTCTCCATAATCTGCTGTTTGCCTGCTTCATATTTCTGTTGCAAAGCATCCCTTTGCTCCTGAAGGTCTGCCATTTTTTCCCTATACTGCTCATAGGCAGGGTCAATAGCATTACCATCAGGCCCCATTACTAGCGTCTTTCCTCTATTGGCTGCATACTCTTGCTCTACTTGCTGGAACTCTAATTCAAGAGCCTGCTTCTGTGGCAACAAGGCATCATCAAGCCTCTGCATCTCAAGCTTATTTCTTTCTTCTACACCCTGTCTGGCTTCTATCATACCTTCACCTGTAGCAGAGAATAGAGCAGAAAGAGCTGCCTGTCCCATTTTTGTTCCTTTGCCTATGTCATTTACAAAACCAAGAGACTTACTCAGAAGACCAAGTGAACCTGAGCCTACTGCCATAGAAGCAGCAGCACCAAGTGTAAATCCCATATTCTTGATGACATCATCAGCAATAAAGTTCATTGAGAAAAGATTCTCAGGGTCATACCAAGGGGAGTTCTGCTGAACTTGAGAGCGATAATTAGTCATGTTTTCCTCAAGCCACTTATCTGCTTCTGCTAATCCCTGGGTTACATCATTGTCCCAAAGGGCAGACCATCTACCTTGGTTAGCTGCCTGGTATAAACCATAGGGTAATCCTACAAGAGAAGATACAAAGGTAGTACCTGCAGTACCTAGCATCTTACCCAAACCATTTGCAAGAGTATCATACCAAGGTTGATTTGCATACCTGATATCTCCTATATCTTCAAACTGAGAAGCTGAAGTTATTCCTTCATCATATTGAGAATCTCCATACCCAGCTTGCATAGCAGCTAGTCCTACAGACTCCTCTGGGGCTGCACTATATGTAATCTTCGGAATGGAGTTGATAGACTTCCATTGCTCTTCCAAAGACATTTCACTTATATCTTTCTGCTGATTAATACCCTTAAGGCCTTTGAGTCCTACAGGTCCAGTTTCTCTAATATCTGCCATAGTTACTCTTTACTACTTGTTTTACCTTGTGTCTTATTATATGTATTCAGCCATTTGCTAATCATTCCAGTAATGATTCTTGGGTCATATCCATTTTTGTCTCTGCCAGCAGTTTCCCACGTGTTAAGTGCTCTTGTAAGCTGTGCATCAATTATATCAGGGCTAGCAATCTTTCTAGTACCATCACTGAATGTAATCAAGATTTTTCCCTTGTGCTGTGGATCATACTGAATATCAGTAACCTCGTTACCCTTTGTATTATCATTTGTCTTTAGATTCAAATCATTTTTGTTTGTTACAGGGCTTCCTAGGCTACCATCATCTTTCATATCCCACATTTTTCCACTCTTGAACTGAGCATCTGGCATCCTAAGTATATTTGTTCTTACAGCATCACTTGGTAAGTCATACCCAGACATCTTAGTAGAGTATCTTGTATATTGTGTAGCTAACTTATCAAGGCCTTTTTCAAGAACACTAAACCGATTACCAAACTTACTAGTATTAGTATATCCCATTCCTTTAAGGATATCATATTGATCCTTACTTAGAATATCAGATACACCATACTTACGGTATTTATTCAGAGTAGCTCTCTTAGCAGCATTTTCATCTGGCACACTTTTTATCATATCTGTACCATTTTCATACACATGCTCTTTCTTAGTATGCTTCTTCAACTCATTCTGGTAGTCTTCATAGATAGCCATTGGATTAACAGAGTTCGTGTATCTTCCAAACACACTTGCCTTTAATCCATCATAACCCACTTTAAGACTATTTAGAACTTCAGGAGCATTGGTTATATAACCATCAGAAGTTTTGATTCCAGCTCTTTCTTCAGCCCAATTAGGAATATCTGATATACCTCCTTCCTGTTTAGCTGCTTCTTTGGCTTGTGCCACAGCAATCTCCTTCTGAGCTTGTGCTTCAAGTCTTGCTCCATAATCTTCAACAATGTGGCTCTTATCCTCACCCATAGCATTCCACATACCCATTTCAGCATAGCCAGTACTCTTGTCTACAATGCTCTGCATATTAGAACTGCCGTTAAGAGCCTCAGGAGTAACACCATTGCTCTCCATTACCTGTTTATACATGGCACTGAGAGTTGGTGAATCCTGCCAGTTTCTAATCAGATTCTCATCCAATCCATATTTCTCTATATAATTATAGGTATAGGCATCAATGTTCTGCCTATTACCGCTTCTTACCTGCTTGGCTAAGTTCTTAGCCATACCAGCCATCTGTGCTGTGATATTAGCACCGTTAATAACACCATAACCACCAGTAGGATTTCTTATATAGTCATCCAAAGTTGTGCTTCTTGCATCCCTGGTAAACATCAGAGAAGGATTCTGCAAACTTGCTTTCATTTGGTCATCGGCTTCTTTTTCTCTCTTACTCCAAGCATTCTGTATAGGCACTATTTCTGTGTTATACATCCTGCGTAAATCAGAAAGTCTTTGTCTGCTTTCTGTGTTAAGACCAAACTTATATAAGTCATCAGCTTCTTGCCTCAATTTATCACTATAAGCCTTATATCTACTATAGGCTCCAGAGTTTTTATCCCTATCATTAGCTCCCATTGCTTCAAGCACATCAGCCTGAGAAGAAAGCTTATCGTACTCATCAGCCAGTTTCTCATGATAGAGTTCCTGTCTGTCTAGAGGTGCTGCCAACTCCTGATAAGTAAAGGGTTGGAAGGTACTATTAACAGTTAGCGAATAGTTTTTCATATCTCTTCTCCTATTATTTACGATTTAACTTACCTCCGCAAGACTTTTTCTTACTCTTATATCCACCTACATTACCACTAAGGTTTCCATAGTAATGACGGCTTCTATCAGTATTAATCTGATTCATAGCAAAGTTTTCTCTGCCAATGTTACCAAGTGAAGTCAGGAAGTTACTTAAGTTAGCACTCTTAGCTGCACCAGTCCTGGCATCAATCTGTTCTCTAAGTGCTGCTGCCTGAGCCAAACCACTTAAGCCCATTTGTTTTGCAGCCTGTTGGTATCTTGCATTAGCCATTGCTGCCTCCAGATCCATTTGAGAGTTAAACATATTAGTCTTACGATTAAACTCCTTAGTTCTCTCATATTGTGCTCTATTATATTCTTCAGCCTGTCTTGCAAGATTTCCAAGTGACAAAGTAGTATTATAACTATTAGCTAGCAATCCAGCAGCTCTAGAGGGAGAGGGTGAATTGGAAAGGGCTCTGTCAGTGGCTCTTGAATTAGCCATCAACTGATTAATGTAATACTGTCTATCCAAAGGAGTATATCTCATATAATCACCAATAGGCTTATAAGATATATCTGGAGCATATCCAGCAGCTCTTGCAGCAGCTTCTATTCCAGCTGCATAAGTATAATCAGGCTTATTAGTCAGTCCTAAAGCATCTGTAAGAGTCATTACACCAGCACCTACAGCTGGAGCATACCTCATCCAAGTACCATAGGTCTTAGGTCCATTTTCCCTTGCTAACCTGCTGTCTATTCCATTAGTCAAGAAATCTACAGCATCTGCACTCTCATCATTATACTCTGGAATATAACCCTCCATAGCTATAGCTTGCCTAGCTGCTTCAGTGACAGGAGAGGTATTCCCAAATCCCATCTGCTCCCTTACTTCGTCTTCATGTGGATTAAAGTTCCATGTTATGCCATCTGCATGAGCACCATCATAGTTCATATTAGAACTATTCTTTACTACCTTACGAGAATGAAGACCAGAACCTAATTTATATTTATGTCCTAGTTTTCCTCCACAAGCATACCCTTCTAATCCCATATACTCCTCAGCCTGTTTCTTCATTCTCTCAGTTTCCTGTATCTCAGCCAATTTAGCAAGACTTGCTTGAAGACTGTCTCTGCTAATTGGATCATTAGGTCTCTTTTCACTTTCTTGAGCCAACTTCTTACTAGCATCAGCAAAGCTCATTTCCTTTCCTTTCTTCTTCATTACTCCACCAAGTCCTAATTCCTTATACATAAAGAATGGAACTTTCATTCTATCTGAGAATACATAGTCATCGTATACAGTCTCTCCTTCCTCCACAAGATTAGGAATTCCTTGAGGATCTAAGCCCATAGGAACTCCATCCAAAGGATTTTCTTCATGTGATCCTCCCTTATCAATATATAAAAGTCCATTAGTCCAATCTGTGATATTGGTCCCTAATTCTCCACCAAATGCACTTAAATTCTTTAAACTCATATCACTATCTCGTTTTACTTTTGCTACAATATTAGCCCTTGGCCTTTCATAACCTTTAGCTAAATAGTAATGTGCTTCTTCTGGAGTTCTGGCATTCAAGAATCCCTCGTAGTCTTTCTTGTTAATCCAATGTTCCTTACCATCAAAAGCACTCAATGTATCTATCAGATGTCTTGTCTGTCCTTCAAGACTCATATCCTTTGGTTTACGGCTACCATGCCACTGTCCTAAACCAAAAGCAGAACCTCCATCACCAACAACAGTAGGGTCAATAGAAGATTCTCTCTGAAGATTATACTTGATACCTTGTATTTGTGTATCATTGAATTTACCACTTCTTCTTAATTGGTCTTCAATATAGTCCCAGTTGCTATTGCCAAAACTTCTCTTTGAGGTAGCTCTAGAGGGAGTATGTGAAGATGTGGGGATTTCCGGTACTACAGGTAGAGGATTTACTGAAGGATTTGCAGTCATTAATGCTTGAAGTCCTTGGTTCTCTGTTTCCAAAGAAGATAGTTTCTTTTGCATATCAGCATACTCTGCTTCTCTCTGAGCCTCTATCTGTTTTGCCTCCTCTTGAGCTGCCAGAGCTTCAAGTCCTCTATTATATCTTACAGCAGCACCAATAGGGTCTGAACCAAACTCATCTAAGAAAGCAGACTTTAGTCCTCCATCTGCAAAAGTCTTTGCACCACCAGTAAATCCAGTTTGCATAGTTTGTCCTTTACCAGCAATAGCCTCACTTCTTTTATCAATAGTGTCAAAGTATCTGTTCTGCTGCATTAAACCCAAAGCTCCTCCACCAAAACTAAGTGGTCCTCCATAAGCAGAATAATTAGCAAGTTCCTCATTTAAAGAATCTGCCATCAAGTTCTCTGCATTATTAAGTATGCCTCTCTGAGCTAAAAGACTGGCATCAGTTCTTGCTTCTTTCAGTTGCTCATTTCTTTTTCTTGCCCATCCTTTTTTGAACACTCCTCCTTTATATGCATCTTGCACATTCAGCTGTGCTTGAGGACCCTTAATATCATCCAGGGAAGATGCTGTAGAAGAGAAATTGTTTAAAGCAGTAGTTCCCTCTTTTGCAGCATTTAGCTTTTCTTGGTCTATTTTGGTTCCTACTAGAGCATTAATGCCTCCACCAACAACACCTCCAACTAGATTGAGAGCACCTTTTGCAAGTCCACCTACAATAGGAACACCTCCTACAATATTGCCAAGTCCTCCTGTAACACTCTGTACTGCATTTCCTGCACCACTTTTCTTTCCCCCTCCTAGAAGATTGCCGACTCCATTACCTATAGCTCCTGCTATACCACCAATAGTATCACCAATTATTTGAGCTCCCATTCCTGCAACACCCCCAATTAGAGCAGAACCCATTGCACTTCCTACACCTTTTAGAGCAGAGCCTCCTGGGGCAATGCCTAAGTTAGCTTTACTAAATGGGTTTTGTGCTTTAGAGATACCAAAAGCATTTTTAGAATTCAAATATTGGTCTGTAATACTAGGACCATTACCATACATATAGTCTTGAGTGTAATTCCAGGGGTTTTTCTGGTAATCAGCTTGTGCTAATGCATTAGCATTGCCCCCATTGAGAAACAAATTCCCTTCAGGAGCAAAGAGAGGTTTATTGAACTTATTGACTGTATATAGTCTATTCTTTTGTCTCATAATAAAACGTTTTATTTTGATTGCAAAGATAAGTCTTTAGTCATAACATAGAAAGCAAGATAATTTTATTGTAGTCCTATACCAACTTTTTATTATCCTTTGAACATAAAAAAGGTAAGGAAATCATTAAGGACTTCCTTACCCCAAAATAACTAATAAACGTAACTACTAAACACTAATCAAAATATGTCACAATAACATCGTGAACTTCAGTCCTATTCAAACTTCTATATTTAGGATTATCTGGATCAGTCAAGTCATCCTGTTCAGCCTCCTTTTTCAGTTTTATGTATAACCAAGGATTCCTCATTCTATCCATTGGGTGCTTCTTGATTCTTGCAGTAGGAAAGAAAGACTGGTCAAATGTTTCATCAAATACATCTTCATCTCCAGCATTATCCCTAGGAACATCAGTTCTCCAAATCCTAAACTTCCTGATGAGACTTGCCTCATTATCCAAAGTGTGGTGAGAGGAGGGCTTCATATTCTTATTGTTTTTAAGGTAGCCTATACCATGCTGATACTCATCCCAAACCTCAAGAGAGTCAAATGGTAAGTATGGATAGTATTTTCCTGTAGCCTCATCAAGCCACATATCATAGTCCACACAAGCCCTAAACTCCATATTGGTAAATATCTTACTAATTTGAGGCTCCTGATTAGCTATCAGGATAGTAGAGTAGGATTTATTTACCCCGAAGAATCTACAATAATCTCCTGACTGATGCTTCCATAAAGTATTATCCTTTATCCATATGCCTGTATCATCCAGATTACAGAAGAAAGAAGCTCCTCCATAGTCATAGAAAGATGTAAAGGCATTGAGCTTTTCAGAGTAAGCCAGTGAGATAGAGTTATTAATAAACTGCACGTCCTGATTTAACCTATCATAATAGGCTACAAAAGCTGAATGGTTTTCATGCTGAGGATCTGCTACAGGGAAGTTTGGGTTCCAACTTACTGCGCTTGATGTGATAAATTTCTTGCAGAAGGTATTAACTCCTCCCTGTGTAGAAAGGTTCTGCATCTGCCCGTTAAACAGATAGATGCTCTTCTCATTTGAATCCATAAAGTAGATGCCTGAAGGTGTCTGCACAATACTCCATTTATTAGAGCAGCCAACTACATTGGATATATAACTCTTTCCAGTAACTTTGCCTGAATTACCCAGTTCAATAGGCACTCCCTGTTCTGTTGAAAGCTGTGCCCTCTCATTATACAGTATCTGTGATACTCCACTATCTTGAAAAGCCAATAGTTGGTCATTAAACCTTATTATTTTACTGATAGGTCCTTTATCTCCATCCAGCTCCAGGATAGAAGCAAGTGTAACATTTGTCCACAAGTCAACATCAGCTTCTGAGCTCTTAGTCTTACTCCATGTAACTTGACTTGGATACTTACTATCTTTGTAGAAATCCTCATCCATAATCTTATATGAGAAGAAGTTGTTTATCTGACTATATACAGGATTAAACAGATTAAAGTTTTGAGGACTCATATTGAGGTTGTTAATCTGGCCTCTATTCCTATCATATCTTCCATCAATATTAGTCCTTGTCTCCAGCATGAAGCTTCCTATCTCAACAAGCTGGTTAGGATCTTCTCTTGTGAATGGATATGTCTTCAAGCAATCCCACCTCTGGTAATAAGTATCACCATAGCTGTAATCAAAGATAACATGTTCCTCAACAACAGGGAATGGATTTCCCTCTTCGTCTTCCCATGTAGTAACTACTGATGTTGTGTGGTCAAGTCTTACTGGCTCTCCACATGGAATCCATACATTTTCCTTTAAAGCATCATTGGAACTTCCTCCAAATGGCAATGTAGGCTCCTGAATAACCTCTAGTATAGGCAGAATACAATTATGTGTGTCATCAAGGACACTGGTGTTATACTTCTTCCATAGGATACTTGAAGTCTTAAAGGCGAGGTGTGGTGTAGACTTATACTTCATTCTGACACCTTCCTTTTTAAGCACTATGTCATTATATTGATTTCCGACAGTATAAGACTCCCCATCATCTGGAACTCTCCAGCTCTTGTCACCTGTAAGACTCTTTCTATAAAGTCCAGGCCATTTAATCCTATTGTTTGTATTAAGTACAGCAAAAGTCTTCCACCAATTATGAGTTGAATTAAATGGTGTATTAGCAGCCCTTGTAATACTGCTGTTTGCATGTGCAAAGTATTGCCCATCACTATTATCTGGAATAAGCAACGCATCTACATTTCCCTTATAAACATTATCTCCAAACTTTAAGATACCTGTCTGGTCTGTTGAGTATAGCTGGGGTTTAAGTATAAACTCCTTAGTCTGGATAAAATCTTCCTGACCACCGTCTGGTCTATCATAGAACTTTGTCTCTGAGTATCTCAGGTTAGAGATAACCTTCTTCTTAAGCTCAGAAGTCATGTTACCTTTATTGGCGGGTCTGATAATGTCATTATTCAAGGCCCCAGTCTTATTCCATAGATACACCATCCACTTAGCAGATGAGGACTGCTCTACCATAGACCTGATAACATTTTTCTCTCCTGCATACTCACCCCAGTCTTCCACAACAAAGTCATCATAGAATAGTCCTGATACAATACCATGATTACCCTTACTATCAGTAGTTGGGTCTCCATTGTCCTTCATAGAGAAGGAGTTATGTACAAAGCCAGAGCCATTATTACTACATGTAGGAGTGACTGTCTGGATATCAATATCAGACAGGGTACTTTTGAATACAGAGCAGCCTACTTGCTTAAACTGGGTATTGCTAAAGTCCATCAAGGACAACTGCTCATCAAATTCTATGTCTGGAGAATTGAACGTAACAAACTCATTATCAATCTGAAATTTGTTCTTTACATCATAATCTCCCTGAATCTCTACCTGTCTTATACTGATAGGAGCAATACTTGGACTTACAGAGTATCTATCTGGGTCAAAAGAACCTCCTGTGTCTGCACTGATGCCCTTCCATGTATAAGGTAATGTTCTATCTCCACTTGAATTATAACTAAAAGGACTTACAGCACCTGTATTCAAGTCAACCTTACCTCCATTAGAGGCTCTAAAGAACCATGATGCCTGAGCATAAATATCCTTCTGCGTATTTCTATGTTCACTGGTAAATAATGTTGGATTGACTATTCCTTGGCAGATAACACGTCTGTCTTGAATTTTAGGAAAGACAACTACAGGTCTGAGTTTTGTGTAGTTTGCCTTCTTCAAATTATTAAGGAAATCCTGTCCTTTTCTTCCCTTACCAATATCAGCTTTTAATGTAGGTACTGTTATTATATTATTGATTTTATCATAATGAGGCCTGTTATATATAGTCTCATCTCCTATCCATAGAGGCTCACTCCATTTTCCACTCTTATGTTGGAACTGTACACCAAGACGGTAAGTATCAAGTGTCTTAAAGCCTCCACAAGGCACACTTTCCTTAGTTTGTCCTGCACTAGTTACTTTATAAGAAGTAAGTTGGTTAGCATACTGATAATTTCCTTCTGATATAAGTTCTGGTTTGAACTTTCTGCTACTTTGTGTAATATCAGTTACAGCCTTAACAGTGTCAGTATAGGACTTTAACTGGTCTCTTTTGATACTAATATTTCCCAAGAATAGAGTTCCATCCTTCTGTTCCATTGTTTCAGCAACAATAGTTTCCCCTCCTTTATAGAGTAGCTCTGTCGGATCAATAGAATCACCTGATGTGCCTGTATCTATATAAGATAGCTGAATGACGTCCTTCTCTCCTGTAACCTCTATAGGTATTAATGTATCAGAGCTAATACCATCTGTAGCGAATATCCAATAGCCTGTGATATCATCATGAGTAATAGGATTTTCTGTAATCCACATACATCCTTGAGCCTGTGCTTCCTTGAATTCTACATGTGTACCATCAGCAATAATATAGTCAAACTGGTCTGTACCAAAGCATCTGATGCTTCCATCTCCAAATGGATTCTTAAACTCACTATAGCTCATATCCTCAGGAGAAGAAATGCTTCCATTAAGAG
>OCVV011358679.1_pt1 | contig 15614 bp, 10 predicted proteins | sample 1539721 | NCBI WGS metagenome assembly OCVV01 (sample SAMN02144230, study PRJEB22623) | gut metagenome | biome: sheep rumen | host: Ovis aries | place: New Zealand
ACGAAGGTGTCGGGGTTGAGGCGCTTGATGGCGGTAGCCAGCGCGGGGGCGCGACCGTGGGCGGCCTCCTGGAAGTCGACGTCGAAATAGTTGTAGGCCAGAACCGAGCAGCCGACGGGCGAAACGCCGACGACCTTGTCCTGAATGCCCATCTCGTCGATCACCTCGGCGATCAGGCGGTGCGTGGTGCCGTGGCCGCAGCCGGGGCAGTAGTGCATCACAGCGTCGGTGAGCACTTTGGTGCGGGTGTACACCTCTTCGTAACCCTCGTTCAGCAGTTGTTGTCTGCGAGCTTCATTATCTTTATTCATTGCTGTAATCTTTTCTTATTTGATAATCTTGTTTTCCAGGGCTTCCAGGACCTCGCCGGGAGTGGGGATGATACCGCCGAAGCGGCCGAAGTGCTCGGTCTTCACACCGCACTGGGTGGCGAGCTTCACATCCTCGATCATCTGGCCGGCGCTCATCTCGACGCAAAGGATACCCTTCACGTGCTTGGCCAACTCGGCCAGCTGTTTGGTCGGGAACGGGAAGAGGGTGATCAGGCGGAACAGACCCACCTTGATGCCCTTCTCGCGGGCCATCTGCATGGCCTTCATGGCGATACGGCTGCTCGAACCGTAGGCCACGATGATGTAGTCGGCGTCCTCGCAGTTCAGCATCTCGTAGCGCACCTCTTTCTCCTTCATCTCGGCATACTTCTTCTGGAGCTTCAGGTTGAAGACTTCCTGGCGGGCGCTGTCGAGCTCAAGGCTGGTGATGATGTTGTGGTCGCGGGTGGCAGGCTTGCCCCAAGTGCCCCAAGGGGCGTTCTTGCGGCGCTCCTCCTCGGTCCAACGGGCCACGTTGTCGCGGGTGTAGAGCTTCTCCATGCACTGGCCGATGGCACCATCGGAGAGGATCAGGACGGGGTTGCGATACTTGAAGGCGATGTCCCAAGCGTCGAACACAAAGTCGTACATCTCCTGCACGCTGGCGGGAGCCAGGGTGTAGAGCTGGTAGTCACCGTGACCGCCGCCCTTGACGCTCTGGAAGTAGTCGCTCTGCGAGGGCTGGATGGTACCCAGACCGGGACCGCCACGCATCACGTTGACAACCAAGCAGGGGATCTCAGCGCCGGCCAGGTAGGTCAGACCTTCCTGCATCAGCGAGATTCCGGGGCTCGACGACGAGGTGGCCACCTTCTTACCGGTAGCGGCACCGCCGTACACCATGTTGATCGAGGCGACCTCGCTCTCGGCCTGAAGCACCGTCATTCCGGTGGTCTCCCACGGTTTCTCGGCCATCAGGGTTTCCATAACTTCGCTCTGCGGCGTGATAGGATAGCCGAAATAGCCGTCCGTACCACTGGCAATCATTGCGCGGGCAATGGCTTCATTGCCCTTCATCAGTTTCAGTTCTCTTGCCATAGTATTCCTCTTTTTTTCTTTGTTTTAGATTTTTTTCTTGTAAACGGAGATCACGCCGTCCGGGCACACCATGGCGCAGCTTGCGCAACCGATGCAACTCTCGTTCACGGTATGGGTGAAGTTATATCCCTTGCCGTTTACTTCTTTCGACAACTCGATGCACTTCATCGGGCACACGGGTACACACACTCCGCAGCCTTTGCAGCGCTCGGTATCGATAATGATTTGTCCTTTAAATGCCATAATTTTAATGTTATAAGATTAATATTATACGTTTCTATTCCCTACATTGGTGCCTGCAAAGATAAGAAAAAAAAACTATATAATACCTAGAAATGGTGAGAAATATTTTTCTGCCACCGTAAACCCACTGATAGACATGGTGTTGTGCCGGCGATACAATTTTTGGCCACACTTCCCGTTATATTCGCATCGAACTTTTAATGCCACACCCTATGCGTATCGACATCAAAAGCACTCTCCGTCAGCTGGCTGGCTACTTCAACCTCAGCAGCGACCGCGAGGACGAACAGCAGGTGGTCCGCGAGGTCAGCGCCGGCGTTGTCTTCCGCGGCACCAACCTCTGGATCCTCATCTTCGCCATCCTCATCGCTTCCCTCGGCCTCAACGTCAACTCCACGGCCGTCATCATCGGCGCCATGCTCGTCTCGCCCCTCATGGGTCCCATCATCGGCATGGGCCTCTCGGTGGGCATCGGCGAGTACGACCTCTTCCGTCGAGCCCTGAAAAACTACGCCCTCGCCACCCTCATCTCGGTGGTCACGGCAGCCGTCTACTTCCTCATCTCGCCCCTCGGCGAGGCCCGCAGCGAGCTCCTGGCCCGCACCTCGCCCACGCTCTACGACGTCCTCATCGCCTTCTGCGGCGGCGCCGCCGGCGTGCTGGCGCTGACCACCAAGAGCAAAGGCCAGGTCATCCCCGGCGTGGCCATCGCCACCGCCCTCATGCCGCCCCTCTGCACCGCCGGCTACGGCCTCGCCACCGCCCAGTGGAGCTACTTCTTCGGCGCCTTCTACCTCTTCTTCATCAACACCGTCTTCATCGCCCTCAGCACCTTCCTGGGCGTCAAGCTGCTCCGTTTCCACAGCCACGCCAGCCTCACGCCCGAGGTGGCCCGCCGCGGCAAGCGCATGCTCACCCTCGTCGTCGTCCTGACCATGCTCCCGGCGGCCTACATGACCTGGAACATCGTGCGCGACGACGTGCAGCGGCGCGAGGTGGCCCGCTTTGTCGAGCACGAGCTGCAGCAGGCCGGCACCCAGATCCTCTCCCACGAGGTGCAGCACGACACGCTGCGCGTCGTGGCCGTGGGCCGCCCCATCAGCGACGACGAGCTGGCCGACGCCCGCAGCCGCATTGGCTACTACAAGCTGAAGATCAGGGACCTCGCCGTCATCCAGGCCTCCGATGCCGCGGCCGCCGCCAACGCCGCCAGCGGCGAGGTGGCCCGGCTTCACAGCCAGCTCGCCGCCGCCTGGGCCCAGCTGGCCGCCTACACCCGCTACGACACCCTCTCGGCCGCCGTGACCGCCGAGGCGCAGCTGCTCTTCGACGCCGTGGCCGACGTCAGCCTCGGCCTCCTCGACGGGCGCCCCACCGCCCTCGTGCGCCTCGACGACGACGCCCGGCTCGACCCCGCCGACCGCCAGAAGCTCCTCCAGTGGCTCCCCGCCCGCGCCGGTCGCGACGACCTCGAAATCATCGTCCGCCAGAGCAATTAGATCGCGCACGATCTATTTTTTCCACCCCTCTTTCGCCCCCTCCTCCGAGCCCCGGCGCGCCCCCTTTTTGCCCTCCCGCCGGTGGGGTCGGGTATGCCCCGATATGACATAAGTGTACTGAAAACCAGTGTTTTGGTATAAATTCTATCTAAGTCGTTGTCTTTCAGGGTCAACACCCTGCCAGGTCCGGGGTAGGTCCGAGGCAAGTCCGAGGCAAGTCCGAGGATGGTCCGACCGTGGGCGGAGAAACCCCGGTTTGTGTGCGTCGATGATGGGGCGTTGGGAGCAATTAGATCGTGCACGATCTATTTTTAGAGGTTGTTAAATTTTGTTAATGTTGACCCATTTGGGGGGACTTATCCGTCTTTATGACAACAAAACGGTGCCGACAGGCATCTATGGTGACAGATCGCAACCCTTTAAAAACCGACATACGATGAAACACATCCCGACCCTCTTGCTGGCGTTGCTGCTGGCCACCCCCGTGGCCACGGCGCAGACGCTGACCACCTACACCGCCACGTCCGCCCCGGGCGAGTGGCAGAGCATCGCCCAGACGGGCACCCTGTTGGCCTCGGTCACAGGCGATTACGGCACGCAGACCCTCGCGCTGCCGTTCGATTTCATGTTCGGCCAGTCGGACTATCCGCAGGGCACCACCATCACCGTGCGGGCCGATGGCTTCGTGGTGATGCGCGGCTCGAGCGGCGGCCACGCTGCGCTCAACTACTGGAACCAATCCTCCTCCAGCATCATCAGCCCCTTCCCGCTGAAGGATGGACAACTGGTGGGGGCGGAGTCGGGCTGCTGGTGGCAGCTGACGACTGGCGACGACGGCGACCCGATGCTGGTCATCGAGTGGCGCGGCCTGCACCGCTACCCCAGCTATCCCGTCACGTCGGCCGAGACCGACCTGGATAACTTCAACTACCAGCTGCGGCTGCACGCCAGCGGCGACATCAGCGCCGTCTACGGCCACATGCAGAGCGGCGTGCCGAGCGATACGCTCTTCAACTTCATCCTCACCGACGGGGCCACAATGATGGGCTCCTACATGGACCAGAACTCGCTGCGCGGCACGTGGGACTCGGTCGTCGCCTGCAGCTCTTGCTCGCCGGGCTACCGGCAGGGCAACAACTGGGTCATGTTTGCGGCCAACAACCTGGCCGGCTGCCCGGACAGCGGCACGGTGGTCACCTGGCACCGCCCGCAGCCGCCCTGCCCGCGCCCCACGGCCATCGCCGTCAGCGCCATCGCCCACGACACGGCCCTCCTCAGCTGGACGCCCAACGAGGTGGATGGCTCCTACGTGCGCATACAATGGGATACTGCGGACTTCACGCCCGGCACCGCGGGCCACCACCTGCAGCTCTACGGCGGCGACACGATGCACCTCATCGGCCTCACGCCCAACCACCAGCACTGGCTCTACATGCGCTCCGACTGCGGGGCCGACAGCAGCGAGTGGCACGGCGTGCAGTTTACCACCCCCTGTGCCCCGCTCTCGCACGACGAGCTGCCGCTCACCGAGGATTTTGAGGACCTCGCCGAGGGCTACACCACGCTCTGGGGCGGCTGCAGCGGCAACACGGTCTATGTGAAGGACATGCAAATCTACGAGGGACGCCCGAACATGGCCCTCCGGGGCAACAACAACGGCTGGTTCCGCCTGCCGCCGGTCGAGAACGTGCGCACCACGGTGCTGCGCTTCAACGGCCACGGTCCCTTCGGCGGCAGCGGCAGCAGCAACGTCACGGTGCAGGTGGGCGTGATGGACGACCCGTTCGATATCGGCTCGCTGCAGGTGCTACAGACCTTCACCGTCAACCAGAACTCGTGGCAGGAGTATGTCGTGCCGATGGCCGCCTACACCGGCCCGGGCAACACGGTGGCCGTCAAGTGGATGGCCTACAACATGTTCTTCCTCGACGACCTCACGCTCGAGGTCTACGAGGGCTGCCTGCCGGTCGAGTCGGTGAGCGCCAGCCAGGTGGGGCAGCACACGGCGCAGGTGGGCTGGACGGCCTTTGTGCCCGCCGGCTCCTATCGTGTGGTGTGGTACCCCGCGGGGCAGGAGTGGCTGGCCGACAGCCTGACCACCGCCGCCGACAGCGCCCTGCTGGCGGGCCTGGCCGCCGGCACCGACTATGTGGTCGGCGTGCGGGCCCTCTGCTCCGACACCGCGGCCAGCGAACTCACCACGGCTACCTTCCGCACCCGTTGCGCCCTGCCGCTGCCGCTGACGGAGGACTTCGAGGCTTCGCTCGCGCTGCCCGACTGCTGGGGCGCCACCTCGATGACCACCACCTCCAGCACGGGCAGCTACACGCCCGCCGTGCCCGAGGTGGTGGCGGGCAACGCCGTCAAACTCTCCTCGCAGTTCACCGGCAACTACCACTACGAGCGCGGCATCCTGCTCCTGCCCTTTGTCGACACGGCGGTCAACCGGCTGCGGCTCGAGTTCGACTATCGCGTGGCGCGCTTCCCGCAGCTCATGTCGCTCTTGGTGGGTGTCATCCCGGGCGACGACGACATCGATCATTTCATTCCGCTGGACACCATCCGCCCCTACGACAGCCTGTGGCGCAGCTACACCGTCGAAACCGGAGCCTTGCCGCTCTCCGAAGGGCGCCTGGTGATGATGCAGCACAGCACTGGCAGCCACGAGTACGTGCCCGGTTACTGGCGCGACCTGGGCTATGTGGACAATGTGCTCCTCGAGGTGCTGCCCGCCTGCGACCGGCCGGCGGTGGTGCGCGTGAGCCAGATCACCTCGTCGACGGCCTGGGTGCACTGGCAAGACAACAACGGGGTGGGCACCTATCGGGTCGACTGTGCCGGCACGACCCACACCGTCGTGGGCGACACTACGCTGCTGCTCACGGGCCTCCAGCCCGCCAGCACCTACTCGGTGGGCGTCAGCCGCCAGTGCGGTGCCGCCTGGACGGCCAGTCGCACGGCTGCGTTCACCACCGCTTGCGAGCCCATCGCCGAACTGCCGTGGCACGAGGACTTCGAGGAATGGACCGAAGGCATGGTGGATCCTTGTTGGTTGCGCCACTACGGCGGCCTTCAGGGCTCGACCGTGGGGGCTGCCAGCTCCACCTTCGTCTCCTCTACGGTGGGCGGACGCAACCTCTGCCTGAAGGCCACCAACTACAGTGTCGACGACCGGCCCTATGATGCCGTGGCGGTGTTGCCCGAGGTGGGGGTGCCCCTGGCCGGAAAGGCCATCGGCTTCGACGTGGGCGCCTTCTACGGCAACCCCTCCCATATCGTGCTGGAACTGGGCCTGATGGCCGACGCAGGCGACAGTGCCTCCTTCCAGCCGCTGGACACGGTGCCCCTCACAGCGGAATGGAGCTACTACGAGCATGCCTTCGGTCCGGCCGACAGCGGCCGGCTGGCGCTGCGGATGCGGGTGACCGCCTCGAGCGAGCGGGTCTACATCGACAACATGGGACTCTTCGTCGCCTCGGGGTGCCATCGCCCTGAAGCCCTGGTGGTGGACACCGTCACGCAGCACACCGTCGGCCTGACGGTCGAGGACACGCTGTCCACCGGCCACTACCGCTTCTACTGGGTGTCGGCCAGCGGTGCCGTCGACTCGTTGGATGCGGACACGACCACGGTCAGTATCGGCGGTCTGACGGCGGGACAGTACTATAGATCCTACGTGGCGGCACGCTGTGGGAGCGCCTTGTCGCACATTGTAGGCACCGAGTTCATGACCGACTGCGACACCCTCCAGCGGGCCACGTTCCCCTACGAGGAGCACTTCGACCAGCCCACGCTCAGCCATTGCTGGTCGGTGCTGCCCGCCAACACCAGCGATGCGCGGATCGACACGCTGCATCATGGCGCCACGGGGCGCAGCTTTGAGCTGAGTGTCACCAACTATACCGCCCAGGCCTATGCCGTGATGCCGCCGGTGGACACCCTGGCGGGGGTGGACCTGACGCTGTGGATCTGCCGGCGCTGGTCGGGAGAGACGGCGTTGACGGTAGGTATCATGGCTGACCCGCAGGACACGGGCACTTTCACGCCGGTGGCCACCCTGCCGACAGGCCCGCAGTGGACCGAACATCAGGTGGAACTGGGTCCCTACAGCACGCTGGGGCACCACGTGGCTTTCCGCGCCGAGAGGGTTGACACCGCGATGTTCTTCGGCGGAGTGTACCTCGACGACGTGACCCTCAGCCCGTCGCTTCCGTGCTCGCGGCCCGACTCGGTGTGGGTGGACAGCGTCGGGGCCACCGCGGCCCTGCTCGGCCTGGCCGACGACGGCCGTGCCGGCCGCTACCGCGTGCTGGTCAGTTCGCCGGCGGGCTCCACGACCCTCTTTGTGAACCTCGACAGCACGGTGGACGTCAACCAGATACAGCTCACGGGCCTCGCCCCGGCCACCGACTACACGGTCAACGTGGCGGCGGTGTGCTACGACAGCTCCATCACCTTCGGCGTCAGCACTACGCTGGTCACTGCCTGCGCCCCGCTGCCGCTGCCCTACCGCCAGGACTTCGATCAGCAAGCACTCGCCGAGGCGCCCCGCTGCTGGCAGGTGCTGGAGGGCGACGTGAGGGTGGCCTCGGTACCGATGCTCGGCAGCCGAGTACTCTACGCCTACATTCCCGACAGCTTGAACCGCATCGAGTTCGCCACCGCCCAGCTGGCCGGCGGGCCCGACTCGCTCAGCGTGTCGTTCTACGTGATTGCCTCGCAGGGCTATATCGACAGCCACTACACGCACACGCCGATGGACACCCGCATGCAGATATTCTCCTCGCTGGCCGATAGCCTTGTGCTGCTCTACGACGACACGGTGGCCTACGGCAGCTACAGCTCGGCCTGGCAACAGGTGCAGGCCGACATACCTCCCTTGGCGCCGGGCTCGCGCCTGCTCTTCCGCTTCCACCGCACCGCGGGCAGCAACCGCGCCATGACCCTCTGGATGGACGAGCTGGTGGTGGGCACCTACATTGCGCCGCCCAGCTGCGACGCGATCGAGCAGCTCTGGGCCGACTCCATCGGCTACACCCAGGCCACCGTCGGCTGGACGCCGCAGGGCGACGAAAGCCGCTGGGAGGTGTACCTGCGCGGCGAGGGCACCAACCAGACCTTCACCACCGACAGCACGATCCTCTCCTTCACCACTCTGGCCCCGGGCACCCGCTATGCCTTCCTGGTGCGGCCGCTCTGCAACGACACGTTGACCGGTCCGTGGAGCGACACCCTGTGGTTCACCACCACGGCTTGCCGCCAGGTGGCCGACGTGACGGTGGCCGCAGCGGGCGACAGCGCGGTGGTCAGCTGGCGCCTCACCGACGCCCAAAGCGCCTGGGAGATCGTCTACGGCACGGCGGGATTCACCGAAGGCTTCGGCCAGACGGTGCTGGTGAGCGGGCCGGTGCTCGACTCGGGGGCCACGGTGAGCCACATGATCGGCGGCCTGCAGCCGGGCGAGACCTACGACCTCTACGTGCGTGCCCTCTGCGACGAGCACCTGCGTTCGGTGTGGAGCATGCGGCAGCAATTCACGATGCCCACCGTCGGCATCGAGGGTGTCTGCCCGACAGCCCTCACGCTGCAGCCCAACCCGACGAGCCGCTACCTGGTCCTCGGCGGCCTGCAGGTGGCCGAGGCGGTGGAGCTCTACGATGCCTGTGGTCGCACGTGTGGACGTTGGACGGCCGACGGACCCACCCTGACCCTCGACCTGGAGCAGCTGCCGGTGGGCGTGTACCTCCTGTGTGCCACTGCCGAAGGCGGCCGCCGCACGGCCCGCGTGCTGAAAAGGTAGGCCGATGTCCCGCACCCTCGGGGCATCCACCTGCCTCGCGGCAGGCAGTTATGCCTACAACATGCCTAGTTGATGCCTAGATGATGCCTAGTTGATGCCTGGATGATGCCTGGATGATGCCTAGTTGATGCCTAGATGATGCCTAGTTGATAGGTGCTCGCGACGGTCCGAAAACGATGAAAAAAAACAGAAATTAACTCTTTTTGCAAGTTTTTTTTTGCCGTGTGTACTTATTTTTAGTAATTTTGCAGCCTGACAATTCGGGGCAAAGTACCCCTGAAGGTCGGCTAAAAAACTGAATAATAAACATTAAAAACTGAATTGATATGATGAAGAAGTTTGCAATGATTTGCCTTTTCGCCACCATGGCGATGGTTGCGGGCGCTCAGAGCGCTGAACAGAAGAATGACACCCCCGAGCACGGAGCCAAGATCCGCTTCGAGGAGATGGAACACCAGTATGGCACCATCCAGAAGGGTGGCAACGGCGACTGCGAGTTCACCTTCTGGAACGACGGCGACGAGCCGCTGATTCTGCAGACGGTGAAGGCCTCGTGCGGCTGCACGACGCCCAAGTACACCCAGAAGCCCGTCATGCCTGGCCAGAAGGGCACCATCGGTGTGCACTACAACACGAACAACGTGGGTGGCTTCTCGAAGACCGTCACCGTCACCAGCAACGCGGTGAACAACCAGCGTGTGGTGTTGCGCATCAAGGGCACGGTGACCCAGGACGGCAACAGCCAGCCGCAGCGCCAGGCCGTGAATCCCGCCACGCCCGCGCAGGCCGCTCCTGCCATGAAGACCGAGCCCGCCAAGGCCGCCCCTGCCGGTCCCCAGCCGATCAAGAAATAAACCGCATTAAACCAGAAGACAATGCCCAGAATATCGCACAAGGGACTGGAGCTCCCGCAGAGCGCCATCCGTAAACTGGTCCCCTTTGCCGACGCCACCAAGGCCCACGGCATCCACGTGTACCACCTGAACATCGGCCAGCCCGATATCGAGACCCCCAAGGGAGCCCTCGAAGCCTTGGCCAACACAAAGATCGACGTGCTGGCCTACAGCCCCAGCGCCGGCTTCCAGAGCTACCGCGAGAAGCTCTGCCAGTACTACAAGAAGCACGGCATCGACATCACGCCGGAGCGCATCTTGGTGACCACCGGCGGCAGCGAGGCCCTGCAGATGGCCTTCACCTGCTGTCTCAACCCGGGCGACGAGATCATCATCCCCGAGCCGTACTACACGAACTACAACACGTTCGCCAAACTGTGCGACGCCAAGATCGTCACCGTGCCGAGCGACATCAAGACGGGCTTCGCCCTGCCGCTGGTGGACGACTTCGAGAAGTACATCACGCCCTACACGCGTGCCATCATGATCTGCAACCCGAACAACCCGACGGGTTACCTCTACAGCGAGAAAGACCTCTACGCGGTGGGCGCCCTCTGCAAGAAGTACGACCTGTACCTCTTTGCCGACGAGGTGTATCGCGAGTTCTGCTACGACGGCGAGAAGCACTTCAGCGTGCTCAACCTGCCGGGCTGCGAGAACAACGTGGTGCTGTTCGACTCGGTGTCGAAGCGCTACAGCGCCTGCGGAGCCCGCGTGGGCTGCGTCATTACGCGTAACAGTGAGCTCTTCAGCGCCATGATGCGTCTGGCCCAGGCCCGCCTGTCGCCCCCGTCGTTCGGCCAGATCTTCGCCGAGGCGGCCATCGACACGCCTCAGGAGTACTTCGACGCCGTGATGAAGGAGTATGTGGCCCGCCGCAACGTCATCGTGGAGGGTATCAACAAGATTCCGGGCTGCTTCTGCCCGACGCCGAAGGGTGCCTTCTACACGGTGTGCGAGCTGCCCATCGAGGACAGCGACCACTTCTGCCAGTGGCTGCTGACGGACTTCGAGTACAAGGGTGCCACGGTGATGCTGGCTCCGGCCACGGGCTTCTACAGCGATCCCGAGAAGGGCCGCCATCAGGTTCGCATCACCTATTGCCTGTGCATCGACGACCTGAAGGCCGCCATGAAGTGCCTCGAGGAAGCCCTGAAGGTCTACCCGGGTCGCACCGATGTCGCCGCTCCCAAGAAGGCGGTCAAGAAAGCCGCCGCCAAGAAACCCGCCGCGCGCAAGAAAGCATGACGCGCGAGGAACATAGACAGATGGTAATATGCTCCTGCATCGAACAGCAGGAGCATATTGCTTCTGTGGCCAAACAGGAGATGGACTCGGCCCAGCAGCAGAGCAACGACTACGGCGCCAACGTGGACCGCTACGACTCGTATCGCACCAAGATGATGCGCAGCCGCGACATGTATGCCAAGCAGTTGAGCAACGCTCTGGCCGGCATCCGCTACCTGCAGGACCTGCTGAAGGAGCCGCCGCACGACGTGGTGGAGCACGGCGCCTGTGTGGTCACCGACCGTCAACGCTTCCTGCTCAGCATCGGGGCGGGCAAGTTCGCCGTGGGCAACGAGGTGTGGTTTGCCATCTCGGCGCAGACCCCCATCTATGCGGCCCTGAAAGGGCTCAAGGTGGGCGACGCGCTTGTGTTCAATGGCCAGCGGCAAACCGTCGTTGAGATATTCTGACGCCATGCGGATTGCTGTGCGGTGGCGTATGGCCGCGGTGGCGGTGCTGGTTGCAGGAGCAGTGCTCTACGCTCTGCTCTCGCTGGTCAACCACTGGTGTTTCCGTACATTTGGTCTCGACCTTGGCCTCTATACCCATGCCCTTTACGACTATGCCCACTTGCGTGCGGCCGATTGTGCATTCTTTCTTGACCGCTCGCGCAATCTCCTTTCCGATCATTTTGACCTTTACTTGGTGCTGCTTTCGCCGCTGGTGTACCTTGGTGGCAGTTGGACATTGCTGATTGTGCAGTTGCTGGCAGTAATGGCTGGTGCGGCGGGAGTGTACTGTTTGGTGGCTTGCAGCGCGCGGCAGCCGTGGTTGCCGGTGGCGGCCATGGTTTCATTTCTTGCCTTTTTCGGCGTATGGCATGCCGTGGCGTTCGACTACCATTCCAACGTCGTCGCCGCCATGTTGGTGCCATGGCTTATGGTGTCCCTGCACAAACGTCGCTATGGGTGGTTTGCCGCCGGGGTGGTGCTGGTTTGTGTGGCCAAGGAGTCGATGCCGCTGTGGATGATTTTCGTGCTGATGGCGCTGGCTGCTGAATATAGGCACGATAAGATAGCGTTGCGTTGGCTGGCTGCTGCCGCTCTTTTCTGCCTGACCTATCTGCTCATTGTTACCCTGTGGTTGATGCCCGCCCTCTGTCCCGATCCCGCGCCTGGCTTCTGGCGCTATGCCTACATGGGCGACGGCTTCGGCGCCATCGGACGCTGGGTGGTCTTACATCCCATCGAGGCGTTGCGCCGGTTGGTTGTCGACCCGTCGGGGCAGAAGGTCGAGTTCTACGTCTGCCTGCTCCTTTCCGGCGGAGCACTGTGCTTCTTTCGCCCGCAGTGGTTGCTGCCTCTGGTGCCTCTTGTGGCACAGAAGATGCTTTCGGCCGACGAGGCTTTCTGGGGTATCGGCTACCAGTACAACGTCGAGTGTGCGGTTGTGGTGGTGCCTGCTGCCTTCATCACGATCGCCAATATGAAGCACCATCGGTTGCAACGGGCACTTGCATTGCTGCTGCCCTTGCTTGTATTGGCCACCACGGTCTATACTTGCCACCACCCCCGCACGTGGGTAAGGACCGAAAACGTGCGTGTCTTCAGCGCGGCCCACTACCGTTGCAATATCTTTGACCGTCGGCAGGCCCTGCAAACGATCAATGCTGTCCCTGAAGGGGCATCGGTTAGCGCCGCCTCATGTCTCACGCCGCGCCTTGCACTGCGCCGCCAAGTCTACTGCCACCCCGCCGGACGGCAGGCCGACTACACTCTTCTTGTCGAGGAAGGTGCCGTGGTGCTCCGCCGTCAATCCCCCAATGTTGCGCCATGAACTACGATCGCCTCACCTCCCGGCTTGTCCTTTTCGGGCATCTATGTATGGCGGCGTTGCTGCTGCTCGCCGTCTATTTCGCCGAAGAACGCGTGCTGCTCATTGATTCTGCCTACCAACTTTTCCATGATATCAACCACGAGAGCATCCTCATTAACGACCGACGTTACAGTATGGTCCTTTCGCAGTTGCTGCCATGGCTACTCATCAAACTGCACGTGCCGCTGCGGTGGGTGATTGTGGCCTATTCAGCTGGCTTTGTGGTGATGGCCTACGGGTGCTACATCTTGGCGGTGCATGTGCTGAAAAAGCGTGCCATGGGGCTGCTGATGGTGTTCAGCTTGCTGGCCATGAGGGCCACCTTCTTCCATTGCATCTCCGAGACATTCCAGTTGATGTTCTTTGCGCCGCTGCTCTATGCGTGCCTCGAGTCGTTAGACGAGGGTCGGCGGTCCTGGTGGCTGTGGGCGCTGACGGTGCTTGTCGAGCTGGCTGCCTTCTTCATCCACCCTGTATCAATCTTCTTTATCGCATTCATTGCGTTGCACCGCTGGATCGACAGCGGACGTTTCGGACTGCCACAAACGGTGTGTGTTACGCTTCTGGTGGCATGTGTGGCGGTCAAAATGCTGGGAGGGCAAAGCGGTCATGACGAGAGTTTCATTCCGACTGTCGAGACGCTGAGTTATGCTGTGCAGCACTTCTTCCGGCTGAACAGCATCCAGTTCTTCTATATTCACTTCCCCGACTTCTATCTCTTCCCATTCCTGCTGTGGCTGCTGACCTTGATAGGCTACGCCCGCAGGCGCAAATGGATGCGTTTTGTGATGTGTTTTGCCTTCGTGACGGGCTTCTTTGTCATGAGCGTGGTGGTCTATTGGAAAGGCGATGGCCCCATTGGAATGGAGCGCACGTACCTTCCCTTGCTCTTCTTTATTGGCCTGGTGTTCCTGCATGACGAACTGCCGGCGCTGTGTCGGCACCGGGTGCCTGCCGTCACGGTGTGTGCACTCTACGTGCTGTTGGCCACGGTGTCGCTTGTGAGAATCGGAGTCAGTACCCGTCCTTATGCCAACCGCTTGGCCGAGATCGGAACCATTGCCGCGCAGGCTCGCGCAGAAGGGCAGCACAAGCTCCTCGTTACGCGTAGCACTGCCGAGGCCATTTTCCCGGTGAATATCTGGGGGCTGGCACTCGAGAGCATGCTCTACACCGCCCGTGACGGCGCCGAAAACACCGTGACTATCTATATGGAGGATGACGACTTCGACCGGCAGGACCCTCTCTATGATGACACCGATGCCTATGTGGCCGTCAACTGGTGGAAACGATGGAGCGTTGATGAACTGAATCCGCACTATTTCCGGCTCCCCGCGCAGGGGTACCTCGAGCTGGTAAAGACAGAAGAGGGGTACCGTCTGGCACCCCTCCGTTAGCGTGTGTCCCCTTTGACGGGGCGTCATTTGTTCCGAAAGCGGTTCTTGTCGAACGGATTTCCGGCCGTTATATCGTACTGCGCCGCTGCCAGCAGCAGTTGAAAGCCCAGTATGAACGTCAACACGGCCACCATGATGGTGCCGGTGGGCGAGGGACTGCTGATGCTGGCATAGTGTATCCAGTTGCAGAGGCCGAAGACAAGGCCGAAGAGGAACGAGGGCAAGCCGACCAGCAGGTAGAGCGAGCAGACGTTGAAGTCGTAGACAAAGTAGCTCAGATGCAGCCTTCGCAGCCATGCCGCCACCAGTCTTGGGGGGAACCCCACCAAGGTGCGGCCTATGCTGAGGTTTGACTTCTCGCTACCGTAGATGGCGGGCATGGGTACTTCGCTGATGCGTGCCCCGGCGTAGTGCATACCGATGAGCATGGAGCTCTCGAAGAAGTAGCGGTTGGCCACCCGGTCGAGGTCCATCAGTCTCAGGGTGGAGGTGCGGATGGCGAAGAAGCCGTTGACGGGATCGCTCACGTTCCAATAGCCCGATGCCGCCTTTACCATGAAGCCGAGGCCCAGATTGCCGACGCGTCTCACGGTGGGCATGGAGCGTAGCTGGCGACGGTCGTAGAGCCGGTTGCCCTTGGCGTATTCGGCGTCGGCCAGTGATTCGACAAGGGACTGGATGTATGTGGCGTCCATCTGGCCGTCGCCGTCGAGTTTGACAACTACGTCTACGTCCATCTCCAGTGCTTTGCGGAAGGCCGTTTTCATGGCACCCCCCACGCCCTGGTTGACGCTGTGGTGCAGTGCCAGCACGCGTGTGTCGGCGGTGGCCATGCGGTCTACGAGGGCCGGTGTGCCGTCGGGCGAGCAGTCGTCGACAAGCAGTATGCTGTCCACGAAAGGGGGCAACCCCGCCACCACCTGTGGCAGGTGCTGCTCCACTTTGTAGCACGGTATGGCTACCGCTATCTTCAGTCGGTCAAGCATCGTTAATAGCCGAAGATTTCGTCCAGCGTAAGCTTCTTCACCTTGCCGAACTTGCTCAGGGCGTCGAAGTCCATCTCGCTCTCCTTGCCGAGGATGAGGTAGGTTTTCTTCTGGCCCTTGATGTGCTGCTGCTGAAAGTTCACCAGGTCCTGCATGGTCATCTTCTGGTAGGCCTTGAAGTTCTGTTTGCGCAGGGGCTCTTTCCAACCCATCTGCTCGCAGTTGAGGTAGGCGCTGATGATGCCGAACTTGGTGGTGCGGGCGGTGCGGCTGCTGGAGAGCAGG
>OCVV011265986.1_pt1 | contig 15613 bp, 15 predicted proteins | sample 1539721 | NCBI WGS metagenome assembly OCVV01 (sample SAMN02144230, study PRJEB22623) | gut metagenome | biome: sheep rumen | host: Ovis aries | place: New Zealand
AGGCTACAAACCTACGCCAATTTTCAAGACTGGTGCCATAAACCAACTCGACCACCTCTCCGTTTGTTTAACAACAAATATATATTAGCATATTTTTATATTATTTGTCAATACCTAAAACTAAAAAAGATAATTTTTAAACATAAAAAAACTATTTGATATATATTGTATTTTTCGTAATTTTAACAATATTATACCGAATAGTTTTTTAATTGCTTATTTATTCTTTACTAATTCTATAATTCTTTCCAAGTCGTCATTTGAAGAATATTGAATAATTATCTTTCCACTTCTTTTTCCAGCTTGTAACTGAACCTTTGCGCCAAAATATCCTTGGAATGTATCTTCAATATCCCTTATAATTGCATTATGTTGTGCCTCTTTTTTCTTACTTACGCCTTTTTCTTTAGCACTTCTCATTTCTTTAATTTTTCTTTCAATATCCCTTGCACTTAATCCCTTTTGGATTATTTCTAATGCAAATTCATATTGCTTATCCGGATCATCAAAGTATAATAATGGACGTGCATGCCCTTCAGATATTTTTCCTTCTATTATTAAATTCATAACTCTTTCATCTAAATTTAATAATCTCATTGTATTACCTACTGCACTTGAACTTTTTCCTACAATTTCAGCAAGTTGTGCATTTGACAAACCATATTCGTCTATTAATTCTTTGTATCCCTTTGCCTTTTCTATTGAGTTTAGGTCCTCTCTTTGTATGTTTTCTATTAAAGCAATTTCTTTATTTTTTCTTTCTGTATCATCTCTTACAATACATGGAATTTCATCTAAACCAGCTCTCTTAGCTGCTCTCCATCTTCTTTCACCTGCAACAATTTCGTAATAATTATCTTTTTTTGTTACAATAATTGGTTGAATAACTCCATAATTTTTTATTGATTGAGCTAATTCGTCCAAACTTTCTTCATTGAAAGTTCTTCTTGGTTGATTTTTATTTGGTTCTATATCGATTAATTTTATTTTATGAACAATTTCTTCTCCATCTTTTATCTCTACACTATTGTCAGAATCATCTAATACATTATCATTAAATAATGCACCTAATCCCTTACCTAATCCAGTTTTTTTAGCCATAGTATTTCCTCCTATTTTAGTTTACATAATTATTTCATGTGTCTTCCTTTTGCTTCATTTATTTTAATTAGTTCTTTTGTGAATTTTTCGTAACATTTTGATCCCTTTGAACGTGCATCATACATGCATATTGGCATTCCGTAACTTGGTGCTTCACTTAGCTTCACGTTTCTAGGTATAACAGTTTTATATACTTTATCATCAAAATAATTTTTCACTTCTTTTACCACTTGATTAGACAAGTTTGTTCTTGCATCGTACATTGTAAGTAAAGCCCCTTCAATAGATAAGCTTTTATTCATTCTTTTCTTTACTAAATTTATAGTATTTATAAGTTGTCCAAGTCCCTCTAAAGCATAATATTCACATTGTATTGGAATTAATACGCTATCTGACGCAGTAAATGCATTTAGAGTAACAAGTCCTAGTGATGGTGGACAATCTATAATTATGTAGTCATAATTATCTTTATATTTATCTAATTTTTCCTTTAATCTATATTCTCTTTCTTTTACAGAAACTAGCTGAACCTCAGCTCCTGCAAGGTTTATGTTAGATGGACACACATCTAAGTTCTTTACTTCTGTCTTTTGAATTGTGTTCTCTATCTCGACTCCATCTACTAAAACATCATATACTGAAAACTGTACAGATTTATCAACTCCAACACCACTTGTTGCATTACCTTGTGGATCTGTATCAATTAACAAAACTCTTTTCCCTTTTTTAGCAAGAGAAGCACTCAAATTGACTGCTGTTGTAGTCTTTCCAACGCCTCCCTTTTGATTTGCTACTGAAATTATTTTCCCCACTTTACAAACCTCCATCTTCTTTTCTCTACAATATAATATAAAAACTTTTATTATATGTCAATATAAAATTAGTACATTTTTCTTAATATTTTTAACTTAACAATTATCATTTTTGCAATACTCTTTATTTTTATGATAAAACCTTACTACAAAAAAAATTTAATTTTTTTTAAATGTTCGCTTGACAAACACAAAAAAATCTGCTTTCACGTGAACCTAATTTTTGAAGTTCCCATTTGGCAATGTTTTCACATCTTAAAACGTAAAAAAAGGGACAGGTTTATTTTTAGCCTGTCCCTTTTTTTATATTATTAACTTAAACGCTTTTATATAATCGGTTCTTTTGCAGGGGTTCCTGGTTTTCTTGGATACTTATTAGAAGTTTCTCCATTTTTCCTTATAATAACAATATTTCTACCGTAATCAGTTCCTGGTAAATCAAATTTCACTATTTTTTCAATACTACAGTTTAGTAATTGTAATGCTTTTTCAGAAATTTTAAGTTCTTCATCAATATTAGAACCCTTCATGCATATACAATAACCTCCCACTTTAACAAATGGAATCATATATTCTAATAGAACATTTAGAGAAGCAACCGCTCTTGAAGTTGCAACATCAAACTTACCTCGATATTCCTTATTTCTTGCTAATTCTTCAGCCCTACTATGAATTGTGTCAATATTTGCTAATTCGTTTTCTTTTATAACATTATCTAAAAATTTTATTCTTTTATTTAATGAATCCATTAACAATATGCTTAAATCGCTTCTTAAGATTCCTAATGGTATTCCAGGAAATCCTGCACCTGTACCTACATCGATCAATCTCGCATTTTCTTTTATGTATTGTTCAATTGTAATCGAATCTATAAAATGTTTTAAAATAATATCATCAGGTTCTGTTATTGCAGTTAAATTAATCTTTTCATTCCATTCTATAAGTAAATTCATGTATCTAAAAAACTTATCTGCTTGGCTTTCATCAATATTAGTATTGATTTCTTTTCCTAATTTCAACAATTTTTCAGAAAATTCGATATATTCCATCAACTTAATCTCCTTTAATTTATTATTTGTAATAAATATACTATATTAATTATTTTTTGCTTTTTCCTGTTCAATATATATATGTAAAACGTTTATATCAGCTGGTGAAACGCCTGATATTCTTGATGCTTGTCCAATTGAAAGAGGTCTTATTTTATCAAGTTTTTGCCTAGCTTCTAGCCTTAATCCCTTTATTTCTGAATAAATAATATCTTCCGGAATTTTCTTTTTCTCTAATTTTTTAAATTTTTCTACTTGAGCTTCTTGTAATTTTATATATCCTTCATATTTAACTTGAATCTCCACTTCTTCAGCTTCTTCAGCTGTTAATTCAGGTCTTTTTTCATCTATTTCAGCTAACATTTCGTAGTTCAATTCACTTCTTTTTAATAAATCTATAAGCTTAATTCCACCATTTAAAATAGAAGAATTATTGTTACTCAAAAATTCATTAACCTTTGATGTTGGCCTAATTGTAGTTCTTCTTAATCTCTCAATTTCATTAGCTATATTTTCCCTTTTTTCACAGAATTTTTTATATCTTTCCTCAGATATTAAGCCAACTTTATATCCTATATCTGTTAGTCTTAAATCAGTGTTATCTTGTCTTAAAAGCAATCTATATTCGGCTCTTGATGTCATCATTCTATATGGTTCATTTGTTCCTTTTGTTACAATATCGTCGATTAAAACCCCTATGTAAGCTTCAGATCTATCTAGTATAACTGGTTCTTCTCCTTTTAGCTTCAACGCTGCATTTATTCCTGCTATAATTCCTTGTGATGCAGCTTCCTCATAACCTGAAGTTCCATTAATTTGTCCAGCAAAAAATAAATTTTGAATATTCTTATGTTCTAGACTTAATTTCAATTCAGAAGGATCAATGCAATCATATTCTATTGCGTATGCAGGTCTAGTAAATTCTACATTTTCTAATCCAGCAATTGACCTATACATCTCGATTTGAACATCTTCTGGCAATGATGAACTCATTCCCTGAACATACATTTCATCTGTGTTTCGACCCATAGGCTCTATAAAAATTTGATGTCTTTCTTTATCAGCAAAACGTACAACTTTATCTTCAATTGATGGACAATACCTTGGTCCTGTTCCTTCAATTTTTCCTGAGTATAATGGTGAACGATGTAGATTTTTTCTTATAATTTCATGTGTTTTACTATTTGTATAAGTAAGATAACATGGTAATTGCTCAATCTTCTCATCCAACTTATCTTCAAATGAAAAAGCTGTAAGTTTGCTATCTCCCTCTTGAATTTCCATTTTTGAGAAATCCACGCTTTTTCTGTTAATTCTAGCTGGAGTTCCTGTTTTAAATCTAACAAGATCAATACCTAATTTTTTTAATGTGTCAGATAATTGTACTGAAGGAAATACTCCATCAGGACCACTTTCAAATGACTTTTCACCTATATGAATTTTTCCTTTTAAATATGTACCTGTTGCTAAAATAATTGCATCAACATCGTAAATTGCTCCAACATTAGTCTCAATTGATTTAACCCTACCATCTTCTACTTTTATATCAACGATTTCAGCTTGTTTCATAAACAAGTTTTCTTGCTTCTCTATTGTATGTTTCATTTCCATTTGATACATTTTTCTATCGGCTTGTGCCCTTAGTGAATACACTGCTGGTCCTTTTGATGTGTTTAGCATTCTTAATTGAATAAGTGTCTTATCAATATTTTTTGCCATTTCACCTCCAAGACAGTCAATTTCTCTAACAAGATGACCTTTTGAACTTCCACCAATATGTGGGTTACAAGGCATATTAGCAACAGCCTCTAGACTTATTGAAAACATTAAAGTTTTCATTCCCATTCTTGCAGCAGCTAGAGCAGCTTCACATCCTGCATGTCCTGCTCCAATAACTGCTATATCATATTTTCCTGCATAATAGCTCATTAATTCTACACTCCTTTTTGGTTTACATAATTTTTTACTTTTTATTTGATTTTTTATTTTACACTAAATATCTTTTTACTTTAAATTCTTTTGAAATTTTATTTAAACGTTTTTTCACTGCTCACGCGGCTAATTTTATATTCATTTCTAAAAAACGTCTTATTTTGGATTCTCGTGCTTTTATTTTCCTAAACAAAATTTAGAAAAAATTTCGTTTATAATATCCTCCGATACATCCTCACCTGTTATCGCTGATAAATCATTTAATATTTGTTTTATCGGAATACTAACAATATCAATCGGCATACCAGATTCATTTGATGCAATAGCCTCATTTACGCTATGTATTGCCTTATCTATTTGATTTTTGTGTCTTATATTCGTTATAATAACTCCATCATTTAGAGTAATTTCTTTAGACTTAAATAATTCAGATATTTTTTTATAAAGTTCTTCTACTCCCTCTCCTGTCTTAGCAGATATTTTTATTATATTTTCAAATGAATCTTTTAAATAAATATTATTTTCTAAATTAATATCCCCTATATCTTTTTTATTTAACAAAATAATTGCTTTTTTATTTTTTAATATATTTAAAATTTCAAAATCTTCTTCGTCTAATTCTTTTGAACCATCAAAAATTGCAATAATTAAATCAGCATCCTCAGACAATTTTAAAGCTCTTTTTACTCCTATCTCCTCAATTTTATCATCTGTTTTTCTAATACCTGCTGTATCTATTAATTTTAAAGTAATTCCATCAATATTGACATATTCCTCAATTGTATCCCTTGTGGTTCCTGCGTATTCACTTACAATTGCCCTCTCTTCCTTTAAAATTGTATTCAATAATGATGATTTTCCTGCATTAGGTTTTCCTAAAATTATCGTTTTTACGCCTTCTTTTAGTATTTTTCCATTTTCAAATGAATTTGATAAATTGGTTAAATCCATATTTATTTCATTTAAAACATATTTTATTTTATCATTTGTAATTTGTTCTATATCGTATTCAGGATAGTCAATGTTCGCTTCTATATCAGCCATTACATCCAATAATTTTTCTCTTATTGAATGTATTTTTTTGGATAAATTACCCTCTAACTGATTAATTGAAGCTTTAGCTTCATTATCAGATTTAGAATTTATCAAATCAATAACTGACTCTGCCTGAGCTAGGTCTATTCTTCCTCCAAGAAAAGCTCTTTTAGTAAATTCACCTGGTTCAGCTAGTTCTGCACCATTTTCCAAACACAATTCTAAGATCTTTTTTTCTACAATTATTCCTCCGTGTGAATTTATTTCACACATGTTTTCTGTAGTATAACTTTTTGGACTCACAAAATAAGAAACAATAACTTCATCAATTTTTTCATTAGTTTTTGGGTCATAAATATATCCAAATTTCATCGTATATCCTTTAATATTTGTATCATTTTTATTAACTGGGCTAAATATTTTATTTAATATTTCAAAGGATTTTTTTCCACTCATTCTAACTATTCCAATTCCACCATTGCCTGTAGCCGTAGAAATTGCTGCAATTGTACTCATTTTTTTACCTCCTTTTTATTTATATATTTTTACAATTTTTTATTTATTTTTGGATAATTTTTTTATTAATAAAAGTCAAAGCAAGAAATCAGTTTAATAAAACATAAAACTAAAATCTGAACTTTGACTTCTGATTTTAAATATTTAATTATTTTTTTGAAACAACAATTCTTCTATTTGGTTCTTCACCAATACTATGCGTTGTTACATATTTGCTTTCTTGTAATTTTGTATGAATAATTTTTCTTTCATACGCCCCCATAGGTTCTAATGTAATTGATTTTCCAGTTCTTGAAACTGTTTTTGAAACTTTAATTGCTAAATTTTCTAATGTTTCTTTTCTTTTATTTCTGTAATTTTCTATATCTAATATAACCTTGATTTTTGAATCATTATTTTTATTAGCTATAGAAGATAAAATTGTTTGTAATGAATTTAATGTTTCTCCCCTATATCCAATTAAAAATCCTGAATCTTCTCCATTAACGTTAACCTCAATATTTTGATTTACAACATTAATTTCACAATTAAATTGTTTATCTGATGCTGCTTTTAAAAATTTATCCATAAATTCCCTAACATTATTTTCAGCATTCATTAAATCTTTTTCATCAATTACTCTTTCTTCCTTTTTTTCTACCTTTTCGTAACTAACTTTTTTATCAAAATTTTCTTTAACTGTAAGTTCTACTTTTACAACTCTAGGTGCCAATATGTCAAAGAAACTTCTTTTGCCTTCTGTTTCTAAGACTTTAATATCAACCATATTTTTAGAAACATTTAATTCTTTTAATCCTTTTTCTATTGCTTCATTTGTTGTTTTTCCTTCTGAAATAATACTTTTTAGCATTTTATTCAGCCTCCTTATTATCCATAAATTTTTTGATAATAAATCTTTCTGCAATCATTAAAACATTACTTACAAACCAATATAAAGCTAGTCCTAGTGGTGCAATAAAAGCAATTGATAAAGTCATAATAGGCATCATATAAGACATACTTTTGCTCATTTGAGCCATTGCATCAACCTCATCTTTACCCTTGTTTTCATCTTTTTTCTTTTTGTTTTGAGCACTTGTAGTTATTCTAATAGAAATAAATGATGAAACTACATATAATAATGGAATAATGTAAACTGTGAAATCTTTTAAGTTTTCATTAGGAACTTTGCTTAAATCTAAACCTAAAAATTCCATATTAATGTTTAGTTTTTCTAATATCCCCTTCTTATTAACAAGATCATTCTTTTCAGTTTCATTATTTTCAACAGTGTTTATTTTATCATCAATATTTTTGTATTCTTCACTCATGCGAGCTATTGTAGCTATTTCTATATATCTTGTTTTACTATTGCCTTCTTTAACTTGATTTTTATATTCTTCAACAACTGTTTTCAATTCAGGATTGTTATCATTTGCTTTCTTCATATACGTTAGCGGTTGACTAACTAGATAAAATACAGATAATATAATAATTATTTGTATAATTCCACTTAAACATCCACTAAATGGAGAAATTTTTTCTCTTTTATATAATTCCATTGTTTCTTTATTTAGCATTTCTGGATTATTTTTGTATTTTACCTGTAATGACTTAAGTTGTCCTTGAATTTTATTTGTTTTTTGCATAGATTTTTGTTGCTTAATAGTTATTGGTAATAAAATTATTCTTAGAATAATAGAAAACAGTATTATTGCAATTCCATAGTTATTTACTAATTCATATAAAAAATTAAGCAAATAACCAAAAACATTTGATATTAATGCAAACATTTAATTTCCTCCTTATTATTTTAAAGGGTCATATCCACCTTTTGAAAATGGATTACACTTTAATATTCTTTTTACCCCTAAAAAACTCCCTTTTATACATCCATATTTATCTATTGCCTGCATAGTATACTCAGAACATGTTGGATAATATTTGCAATGTATACCACAAGCTGAAATTATAGGAGAAATTGTTTTTTTATACATTTTAATTATAAAAATAAATATTTTCTTCATATATTTCCTATTTTTTAAATAAGTCTGCCCTTTTGAACACATTTATCATATCATTTTTAATTGCAAAAAAATCTGCTTTTTCAATTTCAATATTTTTATTCCATAAAAATACAATACTGTTTCCTGTATTTAAACTTTCCTTCAAAAGTCTATAATTTTCTCTTATTAGTCTTTTTGCGTTATTTCTCCTTACGGCTTTGCCGAGTTTAGTATTTATAGCAATTCCAATAAGATTAATCTTTAGGTTGTTTTTTTTGATATATACTGTAATGAATTTACCATGATAATACTGGCCTTTTGACAAAACATATTTAAATTCATAATTTTTTTTTAAAGTACTTAATTTTCTCATAATTCACTCTTTTTACTAAATTATTTTAATAATAGGCGGAATTTGCCTCCGCCCTAAGTAATCATCGTTTTTTATTAAAAAAAGCCACATTTTTTCTTAGTGGCTTTTTCTTAAGCACATATTTTCTTTCTTCCTTTTGCACGTCTAGCTTTTAGTACGTTTCTTCCTGATCTTGTGCTCATTCTTTTTAAGAAACCATGTTCTTTTTGTCTTTGTCTATTTTTTGGTTGGAATGTTCTTTTCATTTTTCTTTGCACCTCCTATTGCGCTTTTTATAAATAACCGTAACCGGAATATTTCAAAAATATTTCATTAACGTTACAATTATACAACAAATTTATCAGTTATGTCAATACATAAATTAATTAAAAATAATTTTTCATTTTTATTGACTATTATAGTTGGTTTTTGATATTATATACAAATAAAAGGAATGGATGAATTTATTGCTTATTTTTTTTGAACCAAAAAAAGTTATCCACAGCTGTGGACATTTATCAACATATGTGGATAACTCTGTGGATAACTTCTACATTCCAGTTATTTCAAGTGTTTTGGAGGACGAAAAGAGATGCAAAATGAAGCAAATGAACTTTTAACAAAAGCTAAGGAACTTTTAAAAGATGAAACAACAAAAATATCATACGAAACATGGATAAAAAATCTTGAAATCCAAAATGCAGATAATGGTAATATAGTTTTAGTTGCTTCTTCTAGTTTTCAGAAAGAAGCAATTTATTCGCGTTATCATGATTTACTAACTAATACTTTTAATTTTATTACCAATAAAGACTGCAACGTTTCTATAATTTCAAAAGACGAAATAGAATCAGATGACTCTATGTCGTCGGATTTTAGTTCAAATTTGGGTAATTCTAACCCTACGCTAAATCCAAAATATACTTTTGATACATTTGTTGTTGGAAATAATAATAGATTTGCACATGCAGCTGCATTGGCTGTTGCCGAAGCACCAGCTACATCATATAACCCTTTGTTTTTATATGGTGGTGTTGGTTTAGGCAAAACTCACTTAATGCATGCTATTGGAAATGCTATTTTAAGAAAAAATAAAAATGCAAATATTTTGTATGTTACTTCTGAAAAATTTACAAACCAATTAATCAATTCAATTAAAGATAATACTAACGAACAATTCAGAAATAAACATAGAAATATTGATGTCCTTTTAATTGACGATATTCAATTTATTGCTGGTAAAGAACGTGTACAGGAAGAATTTTTCCACACTTTCAATGCATTACATGAAAGTGGAAAACAAATTATTCTTTCAAGCGACAGACCACCGAAGGAAATTCAATTATTAGAGGACAGGCTTAAATCAAGATTTGAATGGGGATTAATTGCTGATATTCAAAGTCCTGATTATGAAACTCGTTTGGCAATTTTAAGAAAGAAAGCGCAAATAGACAATATTAATATAGATGGAGAAATTTTATCTAATATTGCTACCAAAATTGATACTAATATTAGAGAACTAGAAGGAACTTTAAATAAATTAATTGCAAAAGCTTCTTTAACAAATAGTCCAATTACTGCAGAAATGGCTGAAAAAGCTATTAATGATATAATAGCTCAACAAGAAAAAGTATTTTCTGCTGAATTTGTTCAAGAAACTGTAGCTAAGTATTTTAATATAGATGCAAAAGATTTACGTGGTTCAAAAAGAAATAATGAAGTTGCTTTTCCTAGACAAATTGCAATGTATTTATGCAGAAAAGTTGCTCAAATGTCTTTACCTCAAATTGGAAAAGACTTTGGAAAGAGAGACCATACAACAGTAATGCATGCTTGTACTAAGATAGAACAAGAAATCAAAGAAAATTTAAATACAAAATTAATTGTAGAGAGTGTAGAAAGTCTATTACTTGCTGATAACAAAAAAGATTAAATAAAAAATATAAGTTTAATTTTTTTATAAAAAGTTTTGTGCAATGTTGATTGAAAATGAGAAAAAGTTATCCACATATTTGTGATAACCTGTGGATAACTTTTAGCGAACATCAAGAATCCGTAAGCTGTAAAGCTCGTGACAATTTTCGACAAAAAATGTTCGGCGATTTTCCGTTTGGAAATTACTTCTGTATCGTACTGTGGAGTTGGATTACAAGAGTTATCCACAGGGGGGTGTGGATAACGTGTGGATAAAATGTGGATAACTGAGTTATCCACAGGTTTACATTCCAAACTGTGGATAACTTCCTGAGTTATCCACAAAGTTATCCACATCGGAACTCCTACGGACATAAGGGTTTAACATAGTTATCCACACAATCCACAGCACCTACTACTACTACTACTAATATATATTAATATATTATATAATAATAAAGGAGACGTGAAAAAAATGAAAATAATTTGTGACAAAGACAAAATCCTTAAAGCTATTAATTCCGTAACTAAAGCGGTAGCTTCTAAGACAACAATGCCTATATTAGAAGGTATATTGATTCAAACAAATGATAAAGAAGTAAAATTAACAACCTATGATTTGGAAATTGGAATAGAATATATTATAGAAGCAACAGTTGAAGAACAAGGTGCTACAGTTGTAAATGCTATAATGTTTAGTGAAATTATAAGAAAATTACCAGATACAGAAATAAAAATATATTTAAACGAAAACAATCTATTAGTAATTGAATGTGAAGGATCTTTATATAAACTAGCTACTATGAATCCAACAGAATTTCCTGAATTACCACAAATAAACATAGAAAATTCAATTGAAATTGAGCAAAATGCTTTAAAGGAAATGATAAGAAAAACAATTTTTGCTGTTAGTACTGAAGAAAACAGGCCAATATTTACAGGATGCTTATTTGAAGTTGTTGATAATAAATTAAATTTAGTTGCTGTTGATGGATTTAGATTAGCATGGAAAAGTAAATATCTACAAACAAAGGTAAATAATTTCTCAGCAGTTATTCCAGGAAGAACTTTAAATGAAATAAATAAGATAATTTTAGATTCATTTGATAATATAAAAATAGGTATTGCAAAAAACCAAGCATTATTTGAAATGGAAAATTGCAAAATTGTTACAAGATTATTAGATGGTGAATTCTTAAATTATTCTAATGTAATACCAAGTATGTGGGATACAAGAATTAGAGTAAATAAAAGCAACATGCAAAATTGTTTTGAAAGAGTTAGTTTGATTTCATCATCAAGTATAGAAAAAGAAAAGAAATATCCAGTTAAGGTTTCTATTGATATAGGAAAAGTTATTATTTCTTGTACAAATCAAACAGGTGATGCTAAAGAAGAAATGTATGTTTCTACAGAAGGTAAAAATCTTGAAGTAGGATTTAATCCAAAATATTTCTTAGATGCATTTAGAGCTATTGATGATGAAGAAGTATTTATAGATTTTGGTACAAGTATTTCACCTTGTATTATAAGACCAGTTGATAATGGCGATTATATTTATATGATTTTACCTATCAGAATGAAAGATTAGTGGACAAGTTATCCACAGATAAGGAACAATATGTTGATAACTAATTTAAAATTACAAAATTTTAGAAATTATAAGGAATTAAATTTAGATTTTAATAATGATATTAATATTATATATGGTAATAATGCACAAGGAAAAACTAATATTTTAGAAGCTATATTTTTAACTTCAATTGGAAAATCTTTTAGAACTAATAAGGATAGAGAACTGATAAAATTTGGAGAAGAGTTTTCTAAAGTAGAAATTGAATTTCAAAAAAAAGATAGGGAAGGTTCTGTAAAAATTGAAATTTCAGATAAAAAAAATATTTTTGTAAACCGGAGTAAAAATTAAAAAATTAAGTGAGCTGTTAGGTAATATGAATGTTGTTATTTTTACTCCTGATGATATAAATATTTTAAAAGATGGACCAGCTCAAAGAAGAAGATTTTTGGATATTTTTATTAGTCAACTTAGACCAAATTATGTTTATAGTTTAAATATGTATTTAAAAGCTTTAGAACAAAGAAATAATTATTTAAAACAAATTAAATTTGAAAATAAAAGTGAAGATTTTTTAGATATTTGGGATGAAAAAATTGCAGACTACGCAGAAAAAGTTTTTAAATACAGGTCTGAGTTTATTGAAAAAATAAAAAATAAAATAAAATCTGTTCATAATATTATAACAGAAAATAATGAGGATATTAGAATTGAATATGTAACTGATTTTACTAATAAAGAAGAATTTTTAAAAAAATTAAAAAATAATAGAAAATTAGATATTATTAAAGGTTTTTCTACAAAAGGTATACATAGAGATGATTTTAATATTTATATAAATGAAAATTTAGTTAACGTTTATGGATCTCAAGGGCAACATCGTACAGCAATTTTATCTTTAAAAATGTCTGAATTAAAAGTTATTTATGATGAAATTGGAGAAAATCCTATTTTATTATTAGATGATTTTATGTCAGAGCTTGATGAAAAAAGAAGGTCTAATTTTCTTAATAATATCAAGGATACTCAAGTTTTGATTACGTGTACAGATAAATTTGTGCTTGAAAAAAGTAATTTTAACTTATATAATGTAAATAGTGGAAAAATTTATTTTTAAATTAGCCGTCAAAATTATTTATTTTGACTTCTTATAAAAAAATAAAATGAAATACAATTAATTGCAAATAATTGCAGTGGAAAGGAAAAGATGTAGAATGGAAAAGTTTGAACATGAGTATAATGCCGAGCAAATTCAGGTGTTGGAAGGGTTAGAGCATGTTAGAAAAAGACCAGGTATGTATATTGGTAGTGTTTCTATTAGAGGATTACATCATTTGGTTTATGAAATTGTTGACAACTGTGTTGATGAAGCTTTGGCTGGGTATTGTACACATATTAAAGTTGAAATAGAGCCTGGAAATATTATTTGTGTTGAGGATGATGGTAGGGGGATTCCTGTTGATATTCATCCAAAAACAAAAATATCTGCTGCGGAGACTGTTTATACTAAGTTGAATGCTGGTGGAAAGTTTGGTGGAGATAGCGGATACAAGGTTTCTGGAGGACTTCATGGTGTTGGTGCATCAGTTGTAAATGCATTATCTACTTGGGCAGAAGTTACTATTCAAAGAGATGGTGGATTATTCCAAATGAAGTTTGAAAGAGGAAAAACAGTGCAATCCCTTACAAAAATAGGTGATTCAAAGAAAACAGGTACAAAGGTAAGATTTTTAGCAGATGATACTATTTTTGAAACTTTGGAATATGATTATGAAACTTTAGAAAATAGATTTAGGGAAATGGCTTTCTTAACAAAAGGTTTATATATAAGTATAGAAGATAAAAGAGGAGAGGAAGTTAAAAAAGCTGAATTTTGTTTTGAAGGTGGATTAAATTCTTTTGTTGAATTTTTAAATAAAAATAAAGAAAAAATAAATCAACAACCAATTTATATTGAAAAAGATGATGGAGAAGTTCCTGTTGAAATTGCTTTTCAATATACAACTGCATATTCTGAAAATATTTATTCTTTTGTTAATAATATTAATACAATTGAAGGTGGAACTCACTTAGAAGGATTTAAAAGAGCTTTAACCAAAACATTTAATGATTATGCAAAATCACATAATATTTTAAAAGAAAAAGATGGAAATTTACAAGGTGAAGATATAAGAGAGGGAATAACAGCTGTAATTTCAGTTAAAGTAAGAGAACCTCAATTTGAAGGACAAACTAAAACAAAACTAGGTAATAGCAATGTTGCGGGTATTGTACAAAGTTTAGTAAATGAAGCTTTATCAAACTTCTTAGAGGAAAATCCAAATATTGCAAAAGCTATCTTGGAAAAATGTGTTAGTGCTTCAAGAGCTAGGGAAGCAGCAAGAAAGGCTAGGGAACTAGTTAGAAGAAAAAATGCGTTAGAATCAACAACATTACCAGGAAAATTGGCTGATTGTAGTAGTAAGGTTCCAGAAGAGTGTGAAGTATACATAGTTGAGGGAGATTCAGCTGGTGGAAGTGCAAAGCAAGGAAGAGATAGAAAATTCCAAGCAATTTTACCTTTATGGGGCAAAATGTTAAATGTTGAGAAATCAAGAGCTGATAAAATATACAATAATGATAAATTGCAACCTGTAATTTTGGCTGTTGGTGCTGGTATAGGTAATGAATTCGATATTACAAAAATAAGATATGGAAAAGTAATTATTATGGCTGATGCCGATGTTGACGGTGCTCATATCAGAACACTATTATTAACATTTTTCTTTAGATATATGCGACCTTTGGTTGAAAATGGAAATGTTTTTTTAGCTCAACCACCTCTTTATAAGTTATCAAAAAGAGGAATGCAAGATATTTATTGCTATACTGATGATGAAATGACTCAAAAGTTAAATGAAATTGGAAAAGATAATGTTAATATTCAAAGATATAAAGGTTTAGGTGAAATGAATCCTGAACAATTATGGGAAACAACAATGAATCCTGAAACAAGAATTTTGGTTCAAGTTACTTTGGAGGATGCCATGAAAGCAGACGAAATATTTACTGTTTTAATGGGAGATGAAATTGGACCAAGAAGAGAGTTTATAGAAGCTAATGCAAAATATGTAAAAAATTTGGATATTTAATAGAAAAAAACGTCTATTTTTAAATAGACGTTTTTTTATTAAAAAATAATTCAAGAGATATTATTATCTCTTGAATTATTTATAAAGCTAATATTAATCTTCAGCTAAAACTAATATACCTAATTTTTAACCTAATATATATTGCTATATAAATAAGCTATACACCAAATATATTAATCAGTTGCTTGACTATTAATACACAATTAATAGCTA
>OCVV010000789.1_pt1 | contig 15611 bp, 13 predicted proteins | sample 1539721 | NCBI WGS metagenome assembly OCVV01 (sample SAMN02144230, study PRJEB22623) | gut metagenome | biome: sheep rumen | host: Ovis aries | place: New Zealand
AATTGAACAAAGATTTTCTCCGTCTCGTAAGGCGTTGTTTCTCTTATACCTATAAAGAACTTTATCCCATCAAAGGCTCAGTATCAAAAATAATGCGTATATTTGCACCTGATTTAGACGCGAGTTGTCTAAACGATGCAAAAAGCATTCGTATAGGTCTACCACAGAAATTGCCCGTTTCTAATTAGATAGCAGACTTTGATACTGATGCCTTTGCTTATTTGGTATGTTTTCGCTTCACGGCGTCAACATATTGTAAAGCATGGGATAAAGTTCTAAAGTTTCAAGCTATCTAAGGTCGGGCAAAACCTCTGTGATTTGAAACCAACGACATTGTCTCCATGCTTTTTTTTGAGTTAACAACCGCCAATCCGGGAGATAGAACGGCGAGAAAACAATAAAAGATGAAGAGAGTAATTCTTTTCCTTTTAACAATGACAATTGCTGCAACCTCGTTCTGTCAGTCGGAACTGAGGAGGATGGTTCCGTTTGATATTCCAATTGGAACGTCGGAAGCAAATGCCAAATCTATCATTTCAAGGCATAACGATATTTCAATGAGGTCTTCAAAAACTGAAAATGGCGTAAAGATTATTGAATACCGTGATACCTGGCTGGAGAAACACGTATTGTATCTTATCATAGAAAATGGTTATGTTCGAGAAGTTGAGTGGTGGTATCAATACTCATATAGTTCGGACAATGCCTTATCTGAATATAATGCAATTAAGACATATTTGGAGGAGACATACGGCAAGCCTGATCATATTGAGGAAAATGGTTCTGGCTTAATGTATTCTTACAGAGATTATTCAAGGTATTATGCGTATTACAAAGACGAGAATTATGGTGCCATTTTGCAATATTGTGATGCAAGATCCAATTCATCGCTACTGTCTCTATTCATGCTTGCCTTTTCTGATACAGATGGTGGAAGTGTGGTGTCAATCCGTTTCTGCTCCACCACAAAAGTACGACAGGCAATAAATAAAATCAAGCAAAAAGAGAAAGAACGAGCAGAACAACAGAAAACCAATGAGTTTAATGCCTTAATAAATCGAGCAAGAGAATACGCTAACAATGGTGAGTATGAAGAAGCATTAAAGAAGTACCAAGAGGCTCTAGCTTTTTGGCCAGAGAAAGCCAACGAGTATGAGGCAGAAATGGATAAATGCAAACAGGACTGGACTGCGGCTGAGGAAAGAAAAAAGCAAAAAAAGTTTAACGATTTAATCTCAGATGCAAGAAACAATTATCAGACAAAATACTATGCTGATGCTCTAACAAAATATAATGCGGCTTTTGCAATTTATCCTGAAAAAGAAAAAGACTATACAACTGAGGTTGACGAATGCAGGAGTAGGTTTAATTGTAGGCTTGGCGATATTGAGTTGGATAGACATCAGTATTCAAAAGCTCGTGAGTACTACAATGCTGCTCTGCAACTAACTTCTGAATTTGAGGAAGAAATTGAGAATAAATTATCTCTTGTGGATGAAGTGGAGCGGCTAGATAATGAACGCAAGACAACCACATATACTTACCAGACGATTAACAATGCAAATTACATATATGCGACAAACAGATTGGAAGAACTGATTTTAGAATATGCGAAGAACCACGATATTCAACCATGCACCGTTACTGTTTCGTACCGTCATACGATTAGTGGCTATGAAACCAAGGAAGTAAATGTTTCACCTGAGAATTATACTTTAAAATCACATCTTTCAACCAATGCACCATCGCTTCCTGTATGTGAAAAGTACGGATTAAAACTTGCCACCACCGCAACTATCCAGATACCAATACAGTCAATTAAAACGAGAACTATCACTGCAAAAAGAAAATATAATGGAATCAAAACAGATGAATCTTTGCGTACTGATATTTCTTCTCAAATGACTAAACCTGGCAGCTATAATCTGGGGTTTACAACGATATGTATTAATGGCAAATACAACAATTTTCAACGGTTGCTATCCTATAACAACACTGGAGGGCCAAGCAACGCATTGTGGTCTGTTCTTGTACCAGGATTAGGTCAGCATAAGGTGACCTTTGGAGAAAAATCTGGCATAGGAACCACTGTGGCTGTATATGGCCTAATTGCTGTTGGCGTTGGGTCCTATTTATACTCTAACAGCGAATATGACAAGTATCATCAAGCGACAACACAAGCCGATATGAATAAACATTTTAAGAATGCACAAGATTACCAAGTAATGTCATATCTGTTTTGGGGCGGTGCTGCAATATGGTGGATTTATGATGTGGTTGATGTTTACCTTCAAGGTAAAAAAAACACGGACAAGTATAGTAATGGTCGAGCATTTGTATCATATTTCCCGCAAAATAATGGATTCGGAATCGGTTATACATTAAATTTTTGATTATGAAATATATTAAGTACAGTTTTCTTTCTGCTTTCCTCTTGCTTCTTGCTCTTTCATGTGAAAAACTTGAGCGTGACAATCCACTAGACGGAAACCACGAATCAGAGCATGACAATACAACATCACAGGATACAAACGGAAACGCCTTTAAATTTGATTCATATAGCATCAATTTTGAAAGTATTAACGATTACCTAATAACACCTGGTGAAAATCTCCGTATTGGCATTAACTATAGCTTCAATGGTAGCTATCCTTTATCTGCCACTTTTTCAATTAGTAGTACAAGTTCATATGTTGTTTGTGAGTCTGGAACTGCACATTTGTCTGGGAATGGAGCTTATAGTCATCATCCTCCCACCTATCCTAGTTCAACCAGTGGCTTTTTGGTACAAATCGCTGACAATACTCCAAATGGAACAGTAATACCCATTAGCGTTACAATTGTTGATGGCACAGGAAATCATACAAATGGAAATATTTCATTAGTTGTTGGTAGTGCTTGGAAATGAGGAATTAGAAAAAACTGTTATTATTGAAAACAAGATAATAAACAATAAAGGGATGAAAAGAATAATAGTTGTATGTTGTTTATTGGCTGCAACAATAGAAATGTGGGGACAGTCAATAGGTGGGGCTTTGTCAAATGGAAGTCAAAGCACTTCAATGTCACAACATAGCATAACAGCTAGTGATATGTCGAGCCTTTGCTCGAAAAAAAAATCCATTGAGGTACAAACTATGCTCGAAAACCGAGGTTGGATGTATATGAAGACCTCAAGAAATGATAGATTGACTACCACCACCATGGCTCTCGAACCAAATTATTACAGCGAGAATAGAGCCATGGCTTGGATGTACATACAGTGCGACGCGGATGGAGTCCAAAGGATTGTATTCTCTTTCTCGACAGACAAATTCATCCGCACTTTTGAACAAACAATCTCAAAAGCCGGATTCCGACCTTTCGATTTCTCAGAATATGGCGATGACATAAATTTTGGTTACCAAACCAAGAATAAACTCCTTTTTATCAAACATGATTATGATGGTTACACCATTGAATGCTTACGGAAGAATGGAGCGTTCGATAATCTGAACGGCAAAAAAAGAGAGGCTCGAAAAGATGGCGGCTATGGAGAATACACGCTAAAAAACGGAAAGGTAATCGGTATTGTCAAGCTCTATAACGATGATGACATTCTTGAGAAGGAATATTTTTGGGAAAATGGCAACATTAACGGGGAATATAAAGAATACCATTCTGACGGGAAACACGTTTCTGTATCAGGCACATATAAAAACGGTCAAATGAATGGCATTTTCAAATTTTATACTCTGAGCGGGAATATTTGGAAGGAATCTAAATATGAAAACGACATTCTGAGAGAAGACAAAGTATATGAAGGTGACGGACTGCTGATTGACAAAAAAGGATACGACGATGATCAAAACCTAACGGAATGGATTCAGGTTGATTATTGTTCCGACAACCCAGAAAAAGTAGAGACCAAAGAAATAACCCTTATTGCAGGCGATTCTTCAAACTATAGAAAATACAAGCTTGTTGACGGAAATCTTCAGCTTGTTCAATATCTTACAATGAATGGACAGGCAATGATGATTGGCAAAGACACCATCTGTCTGAATAAGCGATATCTATGGGTAACAACTGACGATGGCACTATCCTGCCACAGTCGGTTTTTGCGGCTGACGCAACGATAGATGAGAAGACTGATGTTTATTTTTCTGTATTACCCAAATGTAATATCAGTTTTATGGATATGAAAGATGGACATATTAACGGGTGGTTCAGATGCTATGTGGATACATCTATTCACAAAAGAATTTACGTGGGCAAAAAAACATCAGGGGATTTTTTCCCTACAAAAACAGACACTAATGAACTTAGCATGTATTGGAAATGCAATATAAAGAACAACAAAATTGATGGTGTTTCTGAACTGTATAACCCAATCACAGGAGAACTCTGCCAAAAAGCCTATTATTCGAATGGTAAATTGGAAGGGAAGTGTCAGACCATTCTGTCCGACAGGACAGAAGAGTGCCACTACACTGACGGAGTCCGAAATGGAGAATATTCCTACAGCGATGATTATGGGCTGATTATCAAAGGGCACTACAAGCAAGGAGACAGGGACGGCAAATGGACCTGGCAAAAGAAAGATTCTAAAGAATGTGTGGAAATGATGGTATTTGAGGGGAAAAGAAACGGTCTATGCAAATATACCAACTCATTGGGTAATATCGCATTCGAAACAAAGTATCATTCAAATGCGCAGAATGGACAGACTTTACTGAACGACATATACGGCAACAATATCTTCAAACTGTATTTCAACAATGGAATAGTAAAAACAATCGTCGACTACCGCAACAAACAAGCTATAATCTCGATGAACAATCTTCAAAGCGACACAATCACAGTAACTGTCTCGACAGCAACAGACAAAACAAGCATACAATACTTGCATCCGAACTTCGTTTTTCATTTTCAGGGCAACTCAACAATCGAGTTGGCTCAATTGCTAGATTCTTTGTGGAGCAGTGGCGTGCTGAAACCCGTAGGACTCTTTTCGAAAACAGACAGATATAATAATGTCTTGGTGGAGGGAAGATTTGACTCCAAACAGCATCAGACGGGCCTATGGAGTTATTACTTTCCACAACAAGAGGTCAAGATGGTATACGACTACCAACACGGGGAAACAAAATACTATGATAAATTTGGATTATCATATTCTGGTGTGTTTGAATATACTGACACCGTTTCAGACATTAAGGAAATCCGCAAGGTAAAGGGAGGCATTTGTGACCAGAACAAAATAAAAAGATACCATCTTTCTACCGATAAACGCTATAAAGATGAATACAGCCCAAACTATTTTCCAGTAAAAATGGGTAGTCACAACTATGTCTTTCCAAATACCATTGATTTTGACAAATTGTATTCCAGTTATCATGGAGATTATGCGAGTCTTTCTGACAATTGGCCTCCTTTTGTTGACGAAACGTATCCAAGTTTTCACATTGACACTATTGAACAAGACGCAATCTGGTTGGGTCTGTTCTATTCTTGTCAACCATTAGGTCTGTTCAAGTATTGTGAAGAAGCAGGTTTTCCAGGCGGCGAGGAAGCATTAAGACAATATCTTGAAGATAATTTGCAATATCCTCAACTGGCTATAGACGCTAATATCTCAGGCAGTGTCCTGGTAATATTCACTGTAGAAAAAGACGGGTCCATTTCTAATGTCCATTCGAAGAACAATATCGGGGAAGGATGCAACGAGGAGGCAGAGAGACTAATCCGCTCAATGCCTCGCTGGAATCCGGTCAAGATAGATGGAAAACCTGTCAGAACAGAATATAAACTACCTATTTTATTTCAGTTAAAAAATCAAAATTAATATTATGAACATCAAACACATCGCAAAGATTGTCTGCCTATTTTTGGCGACAACAATTCTATCATCATGCAACAAGAATGCCGATGAGAAAATCATTCCAGTACAATCTGGTGACAAATGGGGCTTCATCAACCTTAAAGGCTCTTTTGTGATTAATCCACAATTTGACAATGCCGACTGTTTCCAAGATGGACTATCTCGTGTTTCAAGCAACGGCTTGATTGGCTATATAGACAAAAAGAGCCGGTATATTATTCGTCCTCAATATATTGACGGAACCTCCTTTAGCGAAGGGATGGCTTTTGTTGTTACAGACAACAGTTACCCGACCTGTATCAATAACAAGGGTGAGGTTGTGTTTGTTTTAAAACAACAATGCACCGTCTTCCCGTTCTGCAACGGTCTGGCACGTTATATAACAGAAGATGAAAGATATGGTTTTGTAAACACTCAAGGAGAACTGGCCATTCCTGCAAGGTTTGAGTATGCCGGTGATTTTCACGATGGACTGGCAGAAGTGAAGATGATTGTGGGCAATGAGTATTATTTCGGTTTCATCGACACGAAGGGCGATCTCGTTATCAACTGCCAGTTCAATAATGCAAGCAGTTTCCATGACGGCCTAGCAGCTGTGAGCAATGGAAAGATGTATGGTTTTATCAACAAAAAGGGAGAGTATACCATTAATCCGCAGTTTGAAACGGTGGACGTTTTCAGCGAAGGCATAGCCGCATTCTATAATGGCAAAATGTATGGGTTTATTGACAAGAACGGCACATATGTCATTAATCCGCAATTCGATGATGCCGATGAATTCCGCGATGGGCTGGCTGCTGTTGAGAGTGGCAAGTTGTTCGGCTATATTGACAAAAGCGGTAAATATGTCATCAATCCTCAGTTCGACTATGCATGCGGTTTCAAGAATGGACTGGCTGCAGTAAGGTCGAATGAGAAATGGGGTCTTATTGACAAGAAAGGAAAATATGTTGTTAATCCACAATTCGATAATATTCGAACAACAAATGGCTATTACGACTGTGTGAAGTCGACTTATTATGATGCCAATGCATTTGTCTCTCAGTTATTTGGAGCTGATGAATCCCTCGGCAATGTGTTAATTAATTCCCTTAATGAGAAAACCACGCTGAAACAGGTGGCTGAAAACAAGCTTTTTTCTTCATCCGACATCGAAGACAGAACTTCTTTGAGTTACTTTGGCAGTGATGATGAGTGGCATTTTGATGGGGAAATACAGTTCTCTGGCATCACTTTCCATTTTTCAGAACCCATCTATGAGACTTACTACGACTATTACTATTACAACAGTAGCAAATCTTTTCAGTGGGGAGCAAAACTGGCATACGCCACAGCCTCTTTCTCCTTGCACGGGAATGCTATTGGTAAGGGTGCGGCAATCACCTCGACTTGTCTTGAGAAAATAAAGAGTGTGTTGACCGTCACCGATGAAAAGACATTTGAACAAGGTGTATGCGGTTTCATTGCTGACAAAAAGAATGGAATCATATTGAGCTATGATAACAACCGATTTTTTGTCGTTGTGACAACAATTGGCAAAACAGAGTTCGACCGACTGTGTAACAATATTATGGCTAATAATGATGTAAACACCTCACTACAATATGAAACCCGGAATAAGGCAGAAGAAGGCATTGATGAAACAATAGAATATGATTATGTTGAGTGAGGTTATCTGTAAGCACTCGATTAAGTATCCGTCACCAGAATCTGGGGGGATGAGCGATGCCGTGAGGTGGGCAAAACAAGATTTGTGTTGGGGTAGGTCAACTTTTACAATACACTAGTGGATAACGTCGTGCGAATCTATCAGGCTTGTGGAGAGAAAAACAAAGCTGTGGCATTCTGGAATAAGTATGCAGAATCCGACCAAACTTTTCCCTCGTAACGTCAAAAAAACATCCTGATATTACGCCGTCCGAGATAAAACACAACTAAATGCAATCAAATAACAAGGCAGTACCAATTATCTGATACTGCCTTTTTTATTACTGAAATGAGCAATAGCTATTAATAAACATTTTGCTTCCCGGATTAAAGTAGAGCATTGACGTACTACTTAACGAAAACCCCACATTGTCATCCCCTGTAAGTCGCTTGAAATGTGCGTCTATCTTATTGTTTACATCATCGTATGGAGGTTTGCGGTTAAACATTCTCCACAGATAATAGTCGAAGTAAATTGAGTTCTTGAATAGCTCACTAAACTTCCCCATGTCAGGATTAGGGCTAACATCAAGGTTTGGAAACATTTCAATAATGCACTCCCTAAATCCAGTCCTGGTGTAGTGGTTGTTGCTGCCGTCAAGAGACAGGACTTTGAGACTGGAACCATTGACACTATAGTAATAATAAACCCCGTCAGATACAAAGTGTTGGCCATTACACCCAATAACATTCGCCATTTCCATAATGTCAACATTTCTTGCAATCGCCTCTTTGTAATAGGGGAGCAGAGAGTTTAGACACTGAGGGATAAAAGCCTCTACTGCATTTCTGAATACTGGTGTCAGATTAGCAATATTTTCTGTAAAATTTGGCATATTCAATCCTTTCTTTCATTTGGTTTTGTTCTGCGTGAGTATATCATCAACTCCACGTCATAATCGTTGTGCAATTTCTTAATGAGGCCGCTGAAGGCATCAACTCGCACCCTTTTCCGACCTAGCATTTTCGCCGCTTCACCAAGTTCAAGTTCAATCTCTTTCCCCGGCATCAACTCACCATAGCGGTCATAAAGTGCTTGAAGGTCGGGATCATCATAGCGTTTCTTCTCAGGTTCTACAGGCTTCACGTTAACATTGACAACCTGCTTACCATCTTTCTTTTCTTCTACTTTCCGGCTCCATATCTCATTACCGAAAAGCCGCGTCAAAATAGTTGTTAGCATCTTCTTCATTATTTAAGATTTAGATTGTTTGGGAATAGTTATGCTTCTTTGCATAACTAATTTATATTTATGAGTTCGTGTGTCTCATTAGTTAGGTTTTGACAGCGTTTCGTCGATTTGAACGGTGTTTGCCGAGATAAAATTTTGTTATATTCAAGAAAATATGTATTTTTGCATTTTCTTTTGAATAGAATATAATGGATTATTTGCAGTTTAGAGAACAATGGCTAGATGTAGGCTGTTTCAGTATCTACCAGCTCCGAGCGTGGAAGAACAACTTTGACCCAGGAGCCCTTTCAAGATGGGTGAAAAAGGGTTATATAACCAAATTACGCCGAGATTGGTATGCTTTCAGCGAGTTGCAACGAGAGCCTGATATGGCACGGTTTATTGCAGGCAAAATATACTCGCCCTCGTACATAAGTCTTCACACGGCATTGTCTATTTACGGTATTATTCCTGAAGCAGTGACGCAAATCACTTGCGTAACCTCCAATCGTACTACTTCTTACAGCAACTCCTTTGGCCAGTTCCATTACCAGACTGTTAAGCCTGAATTGTTCTTTGGTTACAAGCAAGAACTGCTGAAAAGGGGTGGAGGCTACCTGATTGCAGAACCGGAAAAGGCCATTGTTGACCTGCTGTATCTATACCCACAGTACAATTCAGCTGAAGCAATGCGTGAATTGAGGTTTGATGAATGGTGGATGNCATGAACAGCTGAACCGCGACAGGCTGATTGCATTCACTCATCAAACATCAAAGAAGGCTCTGGCCAGGAGAATAGAATTATTAATCAAAACTTACAAAGATGATTGATATTAAGCAACTGTTACCGTATTATCCCAAGTCGATTGCAGATAACGCTTCTCTCCACAAGCATATTCTGAAAGAGTATGTCGAACTACTCGCTTTAGAGCATCTGTCACAATCCGCTTTCGCACCTCAATTGGTGTTCATTGGTGGTACTTGTCTACGTCTCGTATATGGTATTGACAGATTCTCGGAAGATCTGGACTTCGACTGCAAAGCACTTTCGAGGGACGATTTCATGCGGATGACAGACTCACTCATTGACTATTTGCGTGGAAATGGTATGATGGCGGAAGTCCGAGACAAAGAGAATCCCAGGCTTACTGCTTTTCGGCGCAATATATATTTCCCGGGTTTGTTGTTTGAACTGAATCTGACAGGACATCGCGAAGAACGTTTCCTGATGAAAATTGAGGCACAGGACCAGGGGATAACCTATATCCCTGAGACTGCCATCATTAATAGAAACGGCTTCCTGTTCTCCACCAGTGTTCCGCCAAAGGGTGTTTTGCTGTCGATGAAACTCTCTGCTCTGTTGGCTCGTGGCAAGGGACGTGATTTCTACGATACTATCTTTTTGTGGCAACAAACAGAACCCGATTATGATTTCCTTTCAAAACGCTGCGGTATAAGTACACCGGAGGAACTGAGGGATGCTCTTGTCCATAATATGTCGGAAACAAGTTTGGCAGACAAGCAAAAGGACTTTCAGCACCTTCTTTTTGCAAACAATACTGCCGACAAAATTCTACTCTTCAATGATTTTTTTGAGTCTAAACTGAATAAATAATCATCTGATTTCCAGTAGTGATAATCGTTTTCGTATGCGAATGTTGATAATTATAAGTCTGCAATTCAAATAATTTGCGTACTTTTGCAGCGCAATCAAGCAAGAGAACATTGAAAGAGGGTCCGGTCTAAATTGGAGTATTTTTATCACGTTTTTATCACGTGAATCCAAAATAGGCAATCTAAGCGACTTAAAATCTGAATGATAATATATCGGTTTTTATTCCGATATACTCCACAAAATAAAGAGAGGGTCGCAGGTTGACGACCCTTTTTTAATAAACCTTGGGGTAGTAGCTCATCTGGTAGAGCATTTGGTTCGCAATCAAAAGGTAGTGGGTTCGAGTCCCATCTACTCCACGGCAAAAGAAAAGGAGAGCATTTCGGTGCTCTCCTTTCCTGTTATCGTATCGGCATGTAGATGTGTACCTTGCGTTCGTCCGTCGGCGTCGGCGCGGCCAGCCCCCCACCCAGCCGCACCTGGCTGCGCAGTATCCGCACCTCGTCGTACAGGCCGCTGGCCAGGAAGGCGTCGAGTATCTGGCGCCCGCCTTCCACTATGACACTCTGTATCTTGCGCTCGTAGAGCGCCTTTAGAGTCTCGCCCACGCTCTCGGTCTGCATGTGTAGCCAGCCGCTCGGCACGTCCTTCAGCCGTCCTCGCCGGTCCAGCACCACGGGTTGCGGCTGCGGGCCAAGGTAGTGGCGCGCCGTGAGCGCCGGCCGGTCACGTAGGTAGGTCTCCGACCCCACCAGTATCGCGGCCTCCTCCGTGCGCCAGCGGTGGTTCAGCCGGTTCTGGTCCTCGGTGCTGAGCCAGTAGCTCTTGCCCTGTCCGGCCACCGCAGCGCCGTCCTCTGCCTCGGCCGCGGGCGCCATATAGCCGTCGGCGCTCTCGGCCCATTTCAGGATGACGTACGGCCGCCCCTGCTCCATGTAGGTGAAGAAGCGCCGGTTCAGCCACCGCCCTTCCTCTTCCAACACTCCGCGCACCACCTCTATCCCGGCCGCCTCCAGCTTCGCGAAGCCTCGCCCCGCCACCAGCGGGTTGGGGTCGTCGTTGCAGCACACCACGCGCCCTATGCCCTTCTCCACTATCAGGTCGGCGCAGGGCGGCGTGAGACCGTAGTGCGAGCAGGGCTCGAGGTTTACGTATAGCGTGGCCCCTTCGTAGGCCAGCGCTCCCGCGGGGCTGTCGGCGCCGCGCAGCAGGGCGTTGCGCTCGGCGTGGTTGTGGCCGTGCTCCTGGTGGTAGCCTTCGCTCACCACGCGGCTCTTCCCGTCCGCTCCGCGGACCACCACCACGCACCCCACCAGCGGGTTGGGCCGCACTCGCCCCAGCCCCTGGGCGGCTATCTGAAGGCAGCGCCGCATGTACTGTGTGTCTATTTCGTGCTGTGTCATCTCTTCCTTTCGGTGTGCAAAGTTACAAAAAAAAATGCGATTGCCTTTTTTTGTGTATATTTGCATCGCCTTTCCGTCCCCGGCCGGCCCTCCTGCCGCGTGCGGAAAAACCACATAACCAGACCATAATGATAACATTACCGAATAATGACATCAAAAACCCCGTAGGGGTTTCATTTAAATCCAATTTATAGAAAAACCCAATACCAACCCGATGAAAACAAAATCCACGTCCCCCGCATCCGTCGCCCGCCTGGCGCTTCGGCTTTTTGTAATGCTCTTGCTGGTGGCTCCGCAGCTCGATGCGGTGGCACAGAAGTCCAACCCGCCGCAGCGGATGGAGATAGTCCAGTGTGGTGAGGACGAGCAGTACGAGGTGTTCTACGTCCCCCGCGACGGCCAGAACCACTACTACCTCTCCGTCGGTCGCCTCGGACTCGGCAACAGCACGGTCCAGTTCTACCTCGACCCCGCCTCTGAGCTCTTTGTGTACCTCGGCTCGTCGTTCGAAGAGGCCGTCGAGACCCTCTCCCGCCTGAAGGCCTTCTGCAAGGAGCACAGCGGCTCCGCCATGCAGGTGGAGGGCTGCGTCTCCATCGCCTTCCCCAAGCTGGAGACCGAGCGCGTCACCGTCGTCGCCCATCGCGAGCTGCTCGGACGCCGCCTCGACTTCAGCGTCGAGCGCGACGGCTATATCCGCATGGCCTCGGCTTCGCGGAGCGACATCTCCTCGCTCCTCTCCGGCCTCAAGTTCCACCGCAAGCTCCACCCTAAGCTGAAATAGCCTCCACCCATGGCGGACAAAGGCTACAAGAAGACCAACGCGGCCCGCCTGCTGGACCGCATGAAGATTGCCTACGACCTCGTCCCCTACGAGGTCGACGAGTCGGACCTCGGGGCGCAGCACATCGCGTCGCAGCTCGGCGAGCCCATCGAGAGGCTCTTCAAGACCCTCGTCCTGCGCGGCGACAAGATAGGCCTCTTTGTCTGCGTCATCCCCGGCGCCGCCGAGGTCGACCTGAAGAAGGCCGCCCGCGTCACCGGCAACAAGAAAGTCGAAATGATACACGTCAAGGAGCTGCTGCCGCTCACAGGCTACATCCGCGGCGGCTGCTCCCCGATAGGCATGAAGAAAGACCTCCCCACTTGGTTCCACGAGAGCATCATGCTCTACGACACCGTCTATTGCAGCGCCGGCATGCGCGGCCTGCAGTTCTGCCTTGCCCCGGCCGACCTGGTCCGCGCCGCCCGCGGCACCGTCGCCGACCTCATCGTATAGGTCGGGCTAAAGCAACGCTCCGGCAGCCTCCATCTCGATGAGCCGCCGCTTCCTCTCCACTCCGTACGCGTAGCCTGTCAGCCGTCCCTCGGCCCCCACCACCCGGTGGCACGGTATGATGATGGCTATCGGGTTGCGCCCTATGGCCTGCCCCACGGCCTGTGCCGAACGGCAGCCCACCCGCCGCGCTATCGCGCCGTAGGTGGCGGTCTCTCCGTAGGGTATCTTCATCAGCTCCTGCCACACTCTGTGTTGGAACGCCGTCCCCTCGGGCTGGAGCCTGAGCGCCAGGTCGGGCGCCTGCCCCGCGAAGTAGAGGTCGAGCCAGCGAAAGGCGGCCTCAATAGCCGCACCTCTCCCTCGTCCTCCCTCGGCCCCCGTTTCCACAAAGCGCAGCCCTCTCAGCGTTGTTGCGTCGCCCGTCAGCTCTATGTCGCCCAGCGGCGAAGTGTATATGGCCCGCAACACCGTCAGCAACTCTACAGCCGTCCTTCCACCACCGTCCAGTCCACAATCTGCCATAGGGCGCCCAGGTAGTCGGCACGGCGGTTCTGGTAGTCGAGGTAGTAGGCGTGCTCCCACACGTCGAAGGTCAGCAGCGGCGTGAGCCCCTCCGTGACGGGGTTCTCGGCGTTCTTCTGCTGTGTGATGACGAGCTTCCCATCCTTGTCGGCGCTGAGCCACACCCAGCCGCTGCCGAACAGGGTGGCCCCCTTCTGCTCGAATTCTTTCTTGAAGGCCTCCACGCTGCCGAAGTCCTTCTCGAGCCGGGCGGCAAATACTGCGCTCATGGGGCGTGCCGCAGGGCTGAACTGCTCGAAGTACATGGTGTGGTTCAGCACCTGGCCCGCGTTGTTGAACAGGCCCCCCTCTGCGCGGCGCACCACCTCCTGCAGCGCGAGCCCCTCCAGCCCGCTGCCAGGAAGCGCCTTGTTCAGGTTGTCCACATAGGCCTTCAGGTGCTTGCCGTGGTGGTACGACAGGGTCTCTTTGCTGATAACGTCGCCCAGCGCCTCGTAGGGCAGGGCAGGCATGGCGAACTGGCCGCCGTTTGGCATGATGTCTTTCATATCTTCCTTGTGTTTTGGTGTGTTAATATGTTGTTTCCCGTTTGCAAAGGTACGTACATTCTGCGACGTGGCAAAATATTTTTTGCCACGTCGGCTATCTTTCGTATCTTTGCAGCATCAAATCAATAGACAGCAACCATGTTGGTCAAGACATACGGCAGCGCCATTATAGGTGTCGGCGCAGTGACGGTCACCGTGGAAGTGACCGCCACCCCGGGCGCCGGTTTTTCCATTGTCGGTTTGCCTGACAGCGCCGTGAAGGAAAGCGGTCAGCGCATCTCATCGGCTTTCCTCGAGTCCGGATTCAAGGTCCCTAACGAGAACTTCGTCATCAACCTCGCTCCCGCCGACCTCAAGAAGGAAGGCACCGCCTACGACCTCACCATCGCCGTCGGCATCCTCGGCTCCGTCGGCATGATGAAAAGCGACGACCTCGACCGCTATGTCATCATGGGCGAGCTGGGGCTGGACGGCAGCCTGCGTCCCATCAAAGGGGTCCTCCCCATCGCCATCGAGGCCCGGCGCCAGCAGTGCAAGGGCATCATCGTGCCCAGCGCCAACGCCCGCGAGGCCGCCATCGTGAACAACCTGGAGGTCTACGGCGCCGAAAGCCTCAGACAGGTCGTCGACTTCTTCAATGGGGCCGCCTCCATCGAGCCTACCGTGGTCGACACCCGCGCCGAGTTCGCACGCTCCCTCAGCCACTACGAGTACGACTTCGCCGACGTCAAAGGGCAGGAGACCGTCAAGCGCTGTCTCGAAATCGCCGCCGCCGGCGGCCATAACGCCATCATGATCGGCCCTCCGGGCAGCGGCAAGAGCATGCTCGCCAAGCGCATGCCCGGCATCTTGCCGCCGCTGACGCTCAGCGAGAGCCTCGAGACCACTCAAATCCACTCCGTGGCGGGCCTCATGCGGCGCGAGGACTCACTCATCGCCGTCCGTCCCTTCCGCGCTCCTCACCACACCATCAGTGACGTCGCCCTCGTGGGCGGCGGCGCCAACCCCAAGCCCGGAGAAATCAGCCTGGCTCACAACGGCGTGCTCTTCCTCGACGAGCTGCCCGAGTTCAAGCGCACGGTGCTCGAGGTGCTGCGCCAGCCCATGGAGGAGCGACGCGTCACCATCAGCCGCGCCAAGATGACCATCGAATACCCAGCCTCGTTCATGCTCATCGCCGCCATGAACCCCTGCCCCTGCGGCTACTACAACCACCCCACCGTGGAGTGCACATGCCCCGCCGGCGCCGTAAGGCGCTACCTCAGCAAGGTCAGCGGCCCGCTGATGGACCGCATCGACCTGCACATCGAGGTCACTCCCGTCCCCGTGAGCCAGCTTAACAGGGAAGGCCGCGCCGAAAGCAGCGCCGCCATCCGCGAACGTGTGCTCGCGGCACGGGCCATACAGACCGCTCGCTTCCGCGGCAATCCGGGCATACACTGCAATGCTCAAATGTCCAGTAAACTCACTCGCGAACACTGCGCCCTCTCCGACGAGTGCCG
>OCVV011357356.1_pt1 | contig 15606 bp, 10 predicted proteins | sample 1539721 | NCBI WGS metagenome assembly OCVV01 (sample SAMN02144230, study PRJEB22623) | gut metagenome | biome: sheep rumen | host: Ovis aries | place: New Zealand
AAGCTTCGCAGCGAACGTCTTGGCGTCTCGGGCAGCGATCTATTGCTCCTTTGCGAAACCAATTTGGATAAGATTTTGGAAAAAGCCAAAGCCATCCAGCCGGAAGTTCTCGTCATCGACTCCATTCAAACGGTTTACAACGCCGACTTGCCAGGGACTCCGGGAAGCGTGTCGCAATTACGCGAAAGTACCCTATCGCTCATGGTCTTTGCCAAAAATACAGGCTGTATCACCATCCTGATCGGCCATGTAACAAAAGACGGTCAGATTGCCGGGCCACGAATCCTTGAGCATATGGTCGACACGGTCGCGTACTTTGAAGGCGATCGCAACGGGCAGTACCGCATTCTGCGGACCATCAAAAACCGTTTTGGCGCGACCGATGAAATCGGCGTATTCGAAATGACTTCCAGCGGGCTTGCAAGCGTATCGAACCCGAGCAAGATATTTTTAGATGCGACCAACATGAATGCGCCTGGCAGCGTTGTCAGTTGTACCATCGAAGGTTCAAGAGCGATGCTCTTTGAAACCCAAGCGCTTGTAAACCAGACAAATTACGCTGTCGCCCAACGCGTTGCCGCAGGGATCGATCCCAAGCGTTTAACGATCATCCTAGCTCTGCTCGACAAATTCGGAGGGATTCCCATCGGAAACTCCGACGTATTCGCAAGCATCGCCGGAGGCTTAAAGATTGCAGACACAGGCACAGACCTTGCGATTGCCCTCGCCATCGTCTGCAATCATCTGGGAATCGCACTGCCGCCACACACGATTGTGATCGGAGAGCTCGGGCTTTCTGGAGAAATCCGCTCCGTCAGCCAAACAGACTTGCGCGTCAAAGAAGCGGAACGACTCGGTTTTGAACATATCCTTTTGCCGACATCCGCCAAGGTTTCCAAATCGTCCAAAATCGATATTATCCGGTTCAAGCGCTTAGAAGAAGCCGTACAATTCGTCCAAGATCAAAAAACTTAATCCTGCACAGTCAAATCATCAAGCCTAAAGCGAGCGTTCCAAAACTTGGAAGGTCGTTTCGTAATCGTCCTTTTCGGACTTTCCAACACGCTCTTCGCTTAAAAGTTTCCATCCTTCCCCAAGTGGCGGCATTTTCACGTCGCCATCGACTTCGGCATGGACTTTTGTCAGATAAAGCTTTGTCGCCTTCGGCATGGCGGATTCGTAAACGCGAGCACCGCCGATAATGAAAAGTTCTTCTTCCCCGCTCTTCCGTGCGATTTCAAACGCCTGCTCCATATCGCGGACAACAATGCAACCCGGGGCTTCAAAATTTTCGTTTCGCGAAAGCACAAGGTTTACGCGATTCGGAAGAGGACGCCCGATATCTTCATAGTTCTTACGACCAAGCAAAATGTGATGCCCCGTCGTAATCGCCTTAAAGCGTTTGAGATCCTGGGAAAGATGCCACGGCAAATGTCCATCCTTGCCGATGACTCCGTTATCCGATACTGCGACGACAACCGAAACTTTCATCATACTGCAATCGGAGCCTTGATCGTTGGCCACGGGTCGTAATTTTCAAGGGAAAAGTCTTCGAACTTGAAGTCAAACAGATTCTTGACATCCGGATTTATCTTCATCGTCGGAAGCGCTCGCGGTGTGCGGGAAAGCTGTTCCTTCGCCTGCTCAAAGTGATTGCTGTACAAATGCAAATCGCCGAACGTATGCACGAATTCCGCAGGTTCATAATCCAAGACCTGGGCGATCATCAGCGTTAAAAGCGAATAAGATGCAATGTTGAACGGCACACCGAGGAACATGTCCGCGCTGCGCTGATACAGCTGGCAACTGAGCTTTCGCTTTCCGCTTGCGCCGACGCCACCCACGTAGAACTGGAAAAGGCAATGGCAAGGCGGCAAAGCCATCTTGTCGACTTCCGCCACGTTCCATGCGCAAACGAGATGACGGCGGGAATCCGGATTGTTCTTGAGGCTGTCGAGAAGGTTCTGGATTTGGTCAATATGACCGCCATCCGGTGTGGGCCAGCTTCTCCACTGGTGACCGTAAACCGGGCCGAGATCCCCGTTTTCATCCGCCCATTCGTCCCAGATTGTCACTTTGTTATCGTGAAGATACTGAATGTTTGTATCGCCCTTCAAAAACCACAGCAGTTCATGAATAATGCTTCGCAGATGGAGCTTTTTCGTCGTCAAACAAGGAAAGCCTTTCGAAAGATCATACCTAGCCTGACGGCCAAAGACGGAACGAGTTCCTGTTCCTGTGCGATCGGAACGGTCGACTCCATTATCCATGATGTCGCGGAGTAAATCAAGATATTGCTGCATGCTGTCAAATTAGTATTTTTTTAGCGGTACGAAATATTCTCTTTTGAGGTTCCTATGGGTATTGCAAAAAAGCCTCTCCCGGCAAGACTCGTCATGGGATTTTTGGCAAAGGATGCGACGCTGATCGATGAAATTCGTCCGCGCCTCGGCAAAATCTATGGCGAAGAGCTCGAAATTTTGCCCGCATTCCCATTTCGCTTCACGAACTATTACAAGGAAGAAATCGGAGAGACTCCCGTGCGCGCCTTTGTCACGTACAAGACGCTAATCGACCGAGAATCCATCGTCGATATCAAACTCGCGACCAACGATCTGGAACTGGAATTCGCCAAGGAATACGGAACCGAAGGACTTCGCCCGGTGAATCTCGATCCGGGATATATGACGCTTGGACAGTTCTTTTTAGCGACAACCAAGGATCAGCGTCAACGCGTATACATTCGGGACGGCATCTACGTAGAACCCACGCTTTACTTTCAAGATGGGCACTTTCATGCATTTTCTTGGACGTATCGAGATTACCAAAGCCCGGAATATATCGAATTTTTAGAAGCAGTCCGTAAACAGCTGAAGAAGACCCTTTGCCACTGACAAAGTCCAATTCGCAATGGAGTCGAAAGGGACTTTCTACCGCAAAACGTGCTTTCTAAATTCCGGCGTTAGCGTTTCGCAGGCTTCGCTGTTCGGGCGAGATGCGTAAGTCTTCAGTTCCTTGCTAAAAAAGCCTGTCACTTCAAAGGTGACTTTCCACACGCTCGCTTCTGGGCACTTTTCTAGCGGCATTAAACTTTTCGCTCTCCACGAATATTTGCCCTGTTTTTCAAAAGCAAAATTTTCAGAAGCCGGTGCGGTATAACCGATTTCTTTCCAGGTTCCTATCGCCTGGTGCTTTTGAAAATAAGCTTTTTGCAAAGCGTAATAACGGGAAGCTTCCTTTTCGAGCTCTTGGACCTTTGCCGGCGTATCCCGATTCGGATCGGTAAAATGGACAACAAGTCCAACAGTGACGGAGATTGCGGCAATTGCCCCGACGATGATGCCTAAAATTTTCAGACGCCTGCGGAAAGCCTCAGGCATTTCCCGCAATTCTCCATTTGCCGGCTTTAAAATGTGCAATTTTAACAAAGCAGTCGCAATCCACTTCGGGAAAATTTCACAGGCGCCCCCTAAGAGCGCAAGCAAAGTCCCAAAGACAAAAGTCCAAGACTTCGCCATCGCGATCAGCGGTAAAAGATCCTTTTTTACCGACTGCACAACGGCCATCAACTGTTGGTCTTCCGCAAAACTGCTGAGTGCAATTTTCCCTGTAAAATTGTTGTACCGCGCAAGCGCGAGATCTACAACATGCGATGCATAGCCATACGCATAGTCGAGCGCAAAGCCGAGAACCACCAAGACGAGCGCAAGGACCAAAATGCAAATTCCAAGAACACGAATCGTCCTGGACTTTGAAAGCCCTTCTTCTAAACGACCTGTATTCTCGAAATCCATCGCATTTTCCTTATCGAGTCTTCGCAGCGCTCAGTTCGATGGCCAGCTTTTTCGCCGTCGAGAAGTCCGCCTTGCCCGTTCCAAGCTTCGGCACGACATCGACCTTGAAGGCTTCACCCGGAATCATCATCGGAGGGATTCCCGACTTGCGGATTTCACGGAGAACTTCGTCGGCATCCTTGTCGCCGGCAAACAAAAGAACGATTTTTTCGCCCTTGACTTCGTCCGGAATGGCGACAATGATAAAGTCCATACCGGCGATGACGCCCGAATCGTTGATTTTTGCTTCAACGGCACCCAAGGAGATCATTTCGCCACCGAGTTTTGCAAAACGGCTGTAGCGGTCCACGATAATGACAAAGCCATCCTTATCCAAATAGCCCTTATCACCCGTCTTGTACCAGCGATGTCCATTGATTTCGAGGATAACGCTCTTCGTGCGTTCCGGATCTTTCAGATATCCTTTCATGATCTGGCAGCCGCCGACAAGGATCATTCCCTGTTCACCCTGCGGGAGTTCCACATCTGTAATCGGGTCGATAATTTTGACGCCGACACCTGGGATGGCCATGCCCACAGAATTTAAGTTCGTACGAGGATCCATCGTCAAGTAGTCGTCAAGAAGCACGTCTTCGGAATTGTACGTGGCGACCGGTGCGGTTTCTGTACAGCCGTAGCCTTCATAAATTTCCTTCTTGAACTTACGGGCAAACAGGTCTCGGATTTCGGGACGGAGCTTTTCGGCACCCGAAAGCACGAATCTCAAATGCTTGAAGCACATCGGGTGCACCCAGCGGTTGATGCCCACCGCACGAAGGAAGGTCGGGGTACCGACAAGGATCGTGACGCGGAATTCGGCGCAGACACGGGCCATCGTCTTCACATCCGTCGGTTCCGAGCAAGTCACCATCGGGATGCCTTCAAAAAGCGGGAGAAGAACAGTGACCGTAAGCCCAAAGGAGTGGAAGATCGGAAGTTCTGCAAGCATCACATCGTTCGGACGGATGCAAAGGATGGCATTCGTCTGCTGCGTATTCGATACGAGGTTGCGGTGCGAAAGCATCACGCCCTTCGGCGTTCCTTCCGATCCCGAACTGAAAAGGATCACAGCCGTATCGTCCGGCTTCGACGACTTCACATACAGCAGTTCAAGCAAGCTGACCGGCAAAAGGACTGCGGAAGCAAGCGCGATATAACGGTAAAGCGGATTCACCACCTTATCGAGATCTTCCACGCAGATGAGCTTGCACACTGTTCCGAGTTTGAAATAATCCTGCCCACGGTTCTGGAGCTTATTCAAAAGGGCCCAACTCGTGAAAACAGTCTTGATTTCAGAACGTTCGATGCACTTGAGAACGGATTCGACTCCCGAGGTAAAATTCAAATGCACGCTGGTCTTGCCCGAAGCCCAAATGCCAAGCATCATGGAAACGCCTTCCGGAGACGGCGGGAGCATGAAGCCCACCCGTTCTTCCTTCCGAGCAATTTTTCCCAGAGCATGCGCATAGATTAAAACCTGCTGGATTAGGCCATAACCCGTAAGATGATCACCCAACGGGCTGTAAACCGCAACGCGGTGACGCACGCGACGTTTCATCGCCTGCAACCAGAACGGTACAATCGTCGGGTAGAAAGAAAGCGACTTGGACCAGGCGACCATCGAAAGTTCGCGCAAAATGTTCCGGAGCTTCGCCGTTTCGGTTTCCGCAGGGATTTCCTTACCGAAAGCGATTGAAATCACGCTGGTGAATTTTTCACCGAAATTGACGTTTTCGTTGGCATAGCTTCGCTTTCCGCCCCAAACGCCCTGGATGTAGAACGGAATCAGTTTTGCGCTAGTATCCTTGATTGCCGTCGAATAATCCATCGAAAAACGCCCGATATTACAAGACTTCGCAATTTCGCCTTCCGGGAAAATCACAACCGCTTCCCCCTGCAACAGAGCCTTTCGAATCGCCATCATGGCAGGTTCCGTATTTCGGCGGTTGATTCGGATAGCGCCCAAAAGCTTCAAAATCCAGCGGGAATAGCCATGTTCGAGCTTATCTTCGTTCACCGCCAAACGCAGCGAACGCGGGCTCGCCATCTGCAAAAGGATCCAGTCGATATAACTCGTATGGTTTCCAAGCAAAAGCACCGGGCCTTCCAGCGGAATATTTTCGTTTCCGATAATCTTCAAGTCATAACGGAACACATAGTAGGCGCGAAAAACCGTGCGGATGAGCGATTGCGGAAAACGAATAAACGCCCATACAAAAGCCGCAAACAAGAAGAGCGAAAATACGAACAGGAAGGTTTCCTTGTCCACGGACGTATATTCGAGAAGGAAGACTTCGAACGCAATGACGAAGACCAAAAAGAGCATCGTCACCATATTCGAAACAGCGACAATTCTCCCCGAAGATGCCGGACGGGAGTAAAGCAAAAGAAGCGAATTCAACACCGTTCCAAGGGCTCCGAAGAAAAGTCCCAAGAATGCGTACAGAATGCGGATGAGTACCGGATTTTCCACAAAAGGAATGAACATGGCGCAAATACCGCAGCCAAGAACCGATACCGGAATCAGCCCCACTTCAATAAACTGGTGCGAAGACCTGGAGGCGAGATATCCGCCAAACATCATACCGACAGCGGAGAAAACAAGCCCGTTGCGGATCACGTCCAAAAAGCCTTCGCCCGACAAATTCAGCGACAGCAAGACAAAAACCTGGGCAAGTCCCCAGAAAACGGCAAGCCCGATGATGATCATCCGCGAAAGGCTAATGTACCAAGTCGCATGGAAAATTCGCCCCGGGGAACGGAACTGCAACGATTCGCTATCCGGCGCGGTCTTTGGGATAAAGAAGGCCGCCACTTCCGAAAAGACCGCAACCCCCACAAAGATCCAAAGCAGATAATCCACGCCGAGAAGGGTCGCCGTTTCATGATAAAGGCTAATCACCCCGACAGCTGCCACAAAAGCGCCGGCAATCATCATATTGAACATATGGGCAACGCCCGTCGCAAGCCTCTGATTACCAAACATCTCCTTGACAAGGCCATATTTAGCAGGGCTTCCTATGGCAAAAGACGTCGAAACCAGCAGCACGAACCAGACAGCGATTTTCGGAAGTCCCACAGTCCAGAGAACGCCGATGACAATCGATCCGGCAACAAATCCCAAAGAGGACCACGCAACGACTTTACCCTTTCCAAAACGGTCCGCCAAAAAGCCGGCCAACGGGAATGCCAAAAGATATGGCATATAGAACATCGCCTGCAAAATGGCGCTATAGATCAAAAGTTCAAAGGAATCTTTAGCCAACGAGTATTTGACCCATTGTTCAAAAAAGAGAAAAAGCCCCATCTGGATGAAGGATGAGGCAAGAACCGAGACTAAATAAGGAAAGAGACCTTTTATTTTCATAAATTCCTTTGGAAGTTCGGAAAATTTAAGAACTTATTGCTGGGAGAGTTCCAGTGCAATTTTCTTAGACGCCTTAAAATCCGCTTTACCCGTACCGAGCTTCGGAATGGCAGGAATCTTGAAAGCTAAACCCGGAACCATCAATGGCGGAATTCCAGATTTGCGAAGCGCACGGAGAACATCCGCAGGTTCCTGTTCAACTCCCGAATACAACAAGACAAGGCATTCGCCCTTGGCGCTATCCGGAATCGACGTCACCATGTAGTCGCCGCCCTCGAGAATCTTCGTATCGTTGATGCGAATTTCAACAGCGCCCAGAGAAATCATTTCACCGCCGAGCTTGGCAAAACGGCTGTAGCGGTCCACGATCGTCAGGAAGCCGTCTTCGTCCAAATGGCCCTTGTCACCCGTGCGGTACCAACGACGGCCGTCGAGTTCGATAATCGCGTCCTTCGTATGGGAAGAATCCTTTAAGTATCCCTTCATCACCTGGCAGCCGCCGATCAGGATCATGCCGTCTTCACCGGTCGGAAGTTCCTGGTTCGTATCCGGATCCACAATCTTATAGAGCGTTCCCGGAAGCGGCATACCGACAGTTCCCGGCTTATGGTTCACCTGCATCGTCAGGTAATCGTTCAAAAGGTTGTTTTCGAAGTTCACCGAAGCGACCGGAGCGGTTTCCGTACAACCGTAACCTTCAAAGATTTCCTTTCCGAACTTGAGACGGAATGCGGTAGAAATTTCCGGACGGAGCTTTTCGGCACCTGCGATAATCATCCGCAAGTACTTAAAGCACATCGGATGCACCCAGCGATTGACCGTAAAGGCGCGAAGGAAGGTCGGAGTACCCACAAATGCCGTCACTCGGAATTCTGCGCAAACACGCGCCATCGTCTTCACATCGGTCGGGTCTGCCACCACCACAATCGGCGTACCTTCCACAAGGCAAAGCAGCACATTCACCGTCAAGCCAAAGGAATGGAACAGCGGAAGTTCCGCAAGCATCACATCGTTCTTCGTCGAATTGAAAATGCAAGAAAGCTGGGCGCAGTTACCGATCATGTTGTAATGCGTCAATTCCACACCCTTAGGAACACCTTCCGTCCCCGAGCTAAAGAGCACGACAGCGGTATCGTTCAACTTCACATTCTTCTTGAAGTAGAAGAACTTGATCAACGGAATCGGAAGCACAACGCCCATGATCATATGGAAAAGCAATTTCCACTTCGGGATGCTCTTCATCACGTCTTCGGCATAAATCAGGTTGCACTTTTCGGCCAAGACGGAATAATCCGTCCCCTTCTGTTTCAAGCGTTGCAAGAATACACGGCTGGTGATGACCGTTTTGACATCGGCGCGTTCCATGCACTTCATCACAATATCCGGAGCCGACGTGTAATTCAGGTTCACGTTCACCTTACCGCGGACCCAGCCCGCAAGGTTCGCAATGACGCCACCGCCCGAAGGAGGAAGCATAATGCCCACATGCTGCTGACCGCGAAGCAACTTCTTGAATATGCGGCTAAAGGCAAGGGTTGCACAAAGGAGCTTGTATCCAGAAAGGTGTGCGCCATCCGGGCTGTAAATCGAAGGACCGGATCCCACCACTTTTTTACAGGCGATGAGCCAAGATTCCGCAATCGGCTTGTACGCGCGAAGCGAAGAACTCCAGGCATCGATCGAGATTTCACGCACAATGTTTCGAATCTTATTCGGATCGGTTTCTTTAGGAACCGGTGCGCCGAACGAAATCGTGATAATTCGGGTAAGCTTTGCCGCAAGGGACTGCGCATCCGCTGTCGACGAATAGGCAAAACGGCTACCCCAAAGTCCCTGAATGTAGAACGGAACGATTACCGCATCCGTATCTTTAATCGCCTCGGAATAATCGAAACGGAACGGTCCGACGAACGGAGTTTTTGCCACTTCGCCTTCCGGGAAGAGCACAACGGCATCGCCATTCTTCAAAGCTTCATGGATCTGCTTCAAGGCTTCCGCTTCATTGTTTTTATGAATACGGATAACGCCCATACGCTTTAAAACCCAGCGCAAAGTCCATTTTTCGTAATGGTCCTTATTACTGGCAATTCGAAGCGGACGCGGAGTCGCCATCTGCAAAACGGCCCAGTCGATAAAGCTAAAATGGTTTCCGAGCAAGAGCACCGGGCCTTCCGCCGGGATATTGTTCAAGCCGAGAACCTTCAAGCGGTAAGAGCTGAAGAACGTGCGGAGAAGCGAACGGAGAAGCGCCTGCGGCAAATGCTTTAAGGAATACGCAAAACCGACCAGAGAAATCACCGCCAACAGGAAGAAAAGAACCGGGAAAACCGCATGGTGTTCATCCGGGAAAAGACGCAGCGTATAGTGGATAATCAGCGTTTCCACGCCAAGGAAAATGCCGAGGATTACGATCTGGATCAAGTTCGAAACCGCAAGAATGCGTCCGGAATTCGTCGGAACCGTATTATACTGCAAAAGTGCATTCAGCGTCACCAGGAACATCGAGCTGAAGAAGCCGATCAAGAAGAATACAACCGACACCAGGAACTGGGAGTTCAAGAAAGGAACCAGCAAGAAGCAGATGGAAGAACCCAAAGCTCCCATCGGCACAAGTCCCGTTTCAATAAAGTCCTTGGATGCCCGCGCCACAATAAACGAGCCGAGCATCAAACCGAGTACGGCAAAGATAAGGCCATTCTTGAACAAGACGATCGAATCGCTCCAGTTCGAATCCTGCTGGAAGACGGTCACAAAAATCTGGACACCGGCCCAGAAAATGGAAATACCCACAATGCAAGCCCGAACCGTCGGGAGCTTCCAGGTGTGCACCACGTTACTCACCACGGAAGAACGTCTGACCGAAGCGTATTCACGTCCAACCTTCGGAATGAGGAATGCAAGCACGGTCGCAACCAAGCTCACCGCCATAAAGACCCAAGGCCAGGCAACCGCCTTGCGAAGGAACTGCTTCACCGTCGGAGCCGAATTGAGCGTCGCATCCACCGAATCCAGTCCAGGGACAAGAAGAGCCGCAAGGACAAGGGCCGCCACCGTAAAGATCTGGAGGAACGCATTGGAATAGCCCAAAAGCTTCGTTCCAAACATTTCTTTCAAGACGCCATACTTAGCCGGGCTGTGAATGGCAAATGCAGAAGCGGTCAAAAGCGTAAAGAAAATGGCAAGATTGTAGAACTTAAGCGTATAGAAGACTCCCGTCGCAATCAGGGAGGCAGTCATCACGACGGAACTCCAGGCAATGACTCGGCTCTTCGAAAAACGGTTCGAAAAGAAGCTCGCCGGAACGACCATAAACACAAATGGCAAAAGAAAGAACGATTGGAACAGGGCGCTCCAGAACAAGAGCTGCGAACCGACATAATGCGTTGCAATCACTTTCTGCGTAAAGACAAAATGGCCCATCACAGCGAAGTTCGTGAAGAAGATCGAAAGGAATAGAGGCCAAGCTCCTTTAATTTTCCACATATTTGCCAACCTTTATGCTTTTGTATTGCTGAAATGTCTCTTTTGAATTAGAACTTCAAGTGCGCGGCGGCACCCAAAGTAAATCCATAATACAGATTTGCCGCATCATTCGTATATTCCCAAATCGGAATATTGAAATACGGTTCCACTTCAATCAGCCCCAAACTAATCGTGACCTTCGGTTCAATGCCAAGCGACATTGTATAGCCAAATTCATCTTCCCCCGTATACCCTTGTGCGCGAACATTACCCGGAGTATTCGAAATAAAGCTTCCATCGCTGCCATAAAGGAATTCAAACGGGAATCCAAGTCCAACGCGGATCATTCCAAACGTAAATTCCGGGCGGATCAGCAAATACAGCTCGTCTGCGGAACGATCGTTAAAATCCCAGAAATACCAGCTGTGCAAACGCACACCGAAGGATTTCCAGTCGCCGTAAAAATTGGAGCCACCAAAGACAAGCGCCGGATCCGGTCTTTCCCCATTCCCCAGAAGTTTCTTCGATCCCGCCGGGAAGACAAAATTCACAAATCCCGCCGAAGACGGAGATCCGTATTTGAATCCAAGAATCGGCCCCCAAACTCCAGTCACGTTCTTCATACCGTCGTCACGGATCGGATATGTAAAATTGAATTCAATGCCGCGGACCGGACGAACGCGGATTGTCGGCACCAGGTTCAACTGGGATTCTTCCGCATCTTCCGAAAGATCCGCATCATTGTCATCATGAAATACGGAGCGGTAGAAAACGCCATAAGCATTCAGGTCTACCTGGAACGTCTTGGAAATCACACCGTATTCGTTCATCATCGCATATGCGGTCGATGACAAAAAGACAAACATCGCGATGGCAAGAATTTTTTTCATGTGCAAAACCTTTATTAAAAAAGTTTTCAATTCCGCACAAAGATAGCTTTTTACGCCAAAAGATTTTCGAGTTCAGCGATTTCTCGCGGGATTTCCGCCGAAATATCTTCACAGCCGGTTTCCGTCACCAGCAGGTCGTTTTCGATACGGATTCCTACATCTTCTGCGTAATGAATTCCATCCAAATCGATTTCAAAATAACCGTAAAGCCCCGGTTCATTCGAAATGAGCATTCCCGGCTTGAGCGATTTTTGCATATAACAGCGGAACGGATCCCCTTCGTGAATCTGTTCCCCGATCAAATGGCTGACGCCGTGGGGACGCTTTTCATAAAGGAGCTTGAACGTTCCGCCCTTAGAAACAAAGCGTTCCTGCAAGGCATTCCAGATAAAGTCCCAAACCAAAGGGTTCAAATCAGCGAGTTTTGCCCCTGGTTTCACGTTCTTCTGGTGGAATTTCTGAGCGTCGAGGACGATCGTATAAAGGATTTTCTGCAGCGGATTGAACTTGCCATTCACCGGGACCGTACGCGAAATATCGCTGTGCTGCGTGCCTGCGCGAACGCCAAAGTCCATCAGCAAAAGCTTTCCCGGTTCAAGCGCTTCGTCATTTTTCACATAGTGCAGGCAGCAGGCGTTTTTCCCGTTCGCCATGATCGTCGGGAATGCGAGATCCCCGTCGCTCTGGACCTGCATTTTGTAATCGAGAAACAGCTGCGCTTCACGTTCCGTCTTAAAATCCTTCAAATTTTTTAAAAATTCGCCAAAAGCATTGTTCGTCCAGACCTGAGCCCGGCGGGAATCCGCAATGCGGGCATCGTCTAAAATCACACGCAAGTCCATGTGCTTTTGGGCCAAGGACTTTACCTGCACGCGACCGTCAAAACGCTTTCTAAGCTCTGCAGCAAACTTGGCATTGTGATCGTCCTTGACCGACATCAAGCCCGTTTCGCCTTCAAATTCCAGGTAAAAGGCTTCCAAAGTTTTCAAGTTTTGCTTCTGAACCCGAGAATTCAGGTAACTCCAGAATTCCGTTTCGGGCAAAATCGTCTTGAATCCGGTCAATTTTTGAACTTCCGCCAGGGATTCTTCCGCATAAGCGACCTTGATTCCTGTCCAGAATTCCTTGTTCGCATCTTTTTTCGGCAAAAAGAGCACTTCGCGATGCTCGGCATCATCCGCCTTCGGATCCAGCAAAAGTTTGCATCCCGGCTGATTCAATCCCGAAAGGAAAAGGAAGCTCGGATCTTGGACCATCTTATTCCAAGTCTCGGCATAAACTTCTTCAGAGCCCGGATTTTGCGAAATTCCGCAAAAAAGACCAATCGTGTCCAGTTTTTGAAGCAGAGCTTCACGGCGAGAATGGTACACTTCAGCCGCCGGCACATCGCCGACAGGCTCGATAAAGACCTGGGAATAGCGATTCATGCCTTAAAATCTAAATTTTTTACCTAATTCCATCCAAAAAAATCCATTTTTCTATATATATTTCGGTTAACATCATTTATGCATGGAGCTTATCATGTCTTTATCTAAAATTTGGAAACTCGCCCTCGCTTCTCTCTGCGCCCTTTCCCTTGCCGCTTGCGCTGGCTCTCGCCAGGGTGGTGACGAAAGCGCCGACGACGGTGAATATACCGAAGAAACGGAAGGCGGTTCCGCAAAGGTCCAAAAGGTCGACGAAGACGAATTGAAGAAGACTCAGGATGCCGCAGTAAAGGCAACGGAAGAAAACCACGAACTTCGTCGCCAGATTTTCGAAGCCAAAACCAAGCTCGGCATTTCTACGCAGACCCAGTCGGAAGATGCCGATGAAGCCGCAGACGCACAGTAATTAATGGATTCAGAAGTACGATATCCTATTTCCGACGATTTGAAGAGAATCGTCGCGGGTGAAAATGAAACGGTTTTCCGCATGATGGAAGACCGTTTTTCCGTTATGATTCACTCAAGACTTCCCGGCCTTCGCATCGAAGCGAAGGGCAAAAAAGCCGACTTGCAGGGGGCCCTCGCCTTTCTCGATCAGGTAAAGCTCGCCGCCAAGAACGGCACATTCCTTTCCAAAGGATGGCTTGCCCGCCTCTCGGAATCTTCGTCCAAGGGCTCTTCTCCAAAGAAAGGTTCCGGAAAAGCTTTTGTTCCGGAAGCTCCCATTCTTCGCAACAAGCTCGGCATTCCGGTCGTTCCCAAAACCGCTTCCCAAGCAGACCTTGTCAAAGCCTGCGAAGAAAATGACATCATCTTTGCCGATGGCCCTGCCGGAACCGGCAAGACATTCCTTGCCGTCGCGATTGCCGTCGCAAGCCTAGAACGTCACGAAGCGGAACGGATCTGCCTCGTTCGTCCAGCGGTAGAAGCCGGGGAATCCCTCGGATACCTGCCAGGCGACTTGAAAGAAAAAATCGCGCCTTATCTACGTCCCATCCAGGATAGTCTCGCCGAGCTTCTTCCCCAAGAAAAGCTTCGCAAATACCAAGAAGACGGGCTGATCGAAGTCGCCCCCCTCGCTTACATGCGGGGACGAACCCTCAAGCACGCTTTTATCATTCTCGACGAAGCGCAGAACACGACCATTCCTCAAATGCAAATGTTCCTGACACGTCTTGGACAGCATTCAAAGGCTATCATCACCGGCGATTCTTCGCAAATCGATCTTGGACCGCGCCAGGTTTCCGGATTCGCCCATGCGATTCGCCTGTTATCTAAAATTCGCGGCATTTCACATATCGCATTTCCCCAGACAGATGTTCTCCGCCATCCGCTTGTCCGCGAAATCGTGAAAGCCTATGAACATGGAGGCAAGAAGTGACTAAAAAGTCTCTGAAACTGCACCTCATTATCGGCTGGGCTATCATCGTCGCCCTCGGTATTGTCCTATTCCCGAATAAGGATCTTGCCCAGAAATCCGAAGTTCCCCACCTGGGCCAGATCAGTCCTAGAACGATCGTTGCACCGATTTCCTTTGACGTTCCCAAATCGGCCCAGGAAATCGCAAACGAAAAAGCGCGCGCCGCAGATAAAGTTTACGCGGTCTTTGAATTTAACCACGACGAAACGGTCCGCATCGCTAACGATCTCAAGTCATACTTGGCCAAAGTCGCCCGTTACAGTAGCCTGCAGGCCGAAATTTCAGCGGCTTCGGCAAACGCGGGCGCCGATTCTTCGTTGCAATTAAAAGTGCAGCAGGCATCACAAGCCTTCCACCAGCTGACCAAACGCCTTTCCAACACGGCCGTGCAACAGCTTTCTTCAAATAAACGGGCCCGTGATTCCCTCGAAAGCGTTTTCAACCGCATGCTCGATAACGGCGTTTCCAATACGCTTTTGGCGACTAACAATACCAGTGTGCAGCTATTCCGCGACACCTATAACCTGCAAGACGTCAATTACATTCCCTATTCCAAGACAGAAGTCTCCTTTGTCCGCGATAACGAAGAACGCAAGCTTGACGCAAGCCGAATCCAGCCCCGCGAACGTGCTATCGACGAAGCCTTTACCGATTTACAGCAATACTTCAAAAGCCAGGGTTTGCAGAGCGCCTTCTATGAAGCGCTTTACGTCTTCACCCTGCCAAACGTCTTTTACCTGAAAAAGGAAACCGAACATCGCCGCATTGCGGCCGAAGCCCAAGTCAACGCATCCAAGGGCATGGTTCCCCGCGGCATGGAACTCATTTCCCAAGGTTCCATTGTGACAAAGGATGTTCTGGAACGCCTAGAAGCCTTGCAGAACGCACTCCAAAAGGAAGAAGGTTCTCGACACTTCACCGCCGTTTACGGTCAGATGATTTTCATCGCTCTCATCGTGACGCTTTTCTTCTTGTACTTCTTCTACTTCAACGCGAAACGATTCCGCAACAACCGACAGCTGGGTTCCATTGTGGCCCTAGCGGCTCTCCAGCTGATTGCCTTTGCCGCGATTCACCATGCTACGGGTTATATCCAGCAGACGACGCCTGGCCTTCCGGAAATCGACATTATCTGGTTCTATCCGTACATTCTTTCCCCTGTCGTCGCCACGGTCCTTTACGACCGCCGTATCGGAACGCTGTTTGC
>OCVV011319119.1_pt1 | contig 15603 bp, 5 predicted proteins | sample 1539721 | NCBI WGS metagenome assembly OCVV01 (sample SAMN02144230, study PRJEB22623) | gut metagenome | biome: sheep rumen | host: Ovis aries | place: New Zealand
CGGGCGGCGCGTCGAGATGCCGGCGGGTTCGCCGACGTCGTATTCGCCGTTGCGGTTCGAGTCGATGAACCCGAAGAACCGGTTCCAGCCGGAGACGAGATGCGTTCCCTTGCGGCGGTTCAACTCGTGACTCTTGACGGGGAAGTTGTAGCCGTCGACGACGACATCGAGGTTGAACGTCGTTCCGATGGCGGAGCCGCTGGCGACGACCGTGCCGTTCTCCCACACGATGCCGAACGTGCCCTTATGATCTTCCGTATCAAACCAGCCGTACTCGCCGTCACTACTGGGAACTTCGGCCGTGACCCACGTGTTGGTGCCGCCTTCGCCCTCCACCTCGTAGGTGAAGGTCGCGGAAGCGATCTTGTAGCCGCTCAACCGAAGCGCGGGGCGGTCATAGCCATCGACGTACGCCGTCTCGGCGCCTGTGACGACAAGGCCGGTGTAGTGTACGCCACCCCACGTTTCAAACACGCCGTCCGGCTTGCCGCCGAAGCCGGTCTTGCTCGTCTTGGAGGAGTAGGACTGAACGACGATGTTGCCGGAGTTGGTGACGGAGCCGGCGTAGTCGAACGTGAATTCGAGCTTCGGCACCGGGAACTGGCTGGCGTCGGTCGGATCGGTGCCGGCCATGTACTCCTCCCAGTTGGACCAGCCGTCGAGATCGGGATCCTCCGTGGCGTCGTAGCGGTCGGGGTCGAGCGAGACCGGACGGCCCACGCTCACCGCGCGCTCCCAGGCGTTCGGCATGCCGTCGCCGTCGTCGTAGAGCTCGCCGTAGGTGAGACCCGTGGCGGAATCGACCTTGTAGTAGTCGGAGAAGCCCGTGTCGCCCGTGTCGGGATCGGCGGAATCCGTTCCGGCCTTGCCTTCGCCCCAGTCGTCGAGACCGTCGAAGTCCGAGTCCCCGGTCGCACCGGAGAGTTCGTTCGTCACGGTGCCGGCCTGGTACTCGAACGTCACTTCGTAGTGGTCGGGCTCAAGTCCGGCCGCGTCGGCGTCGCCCCACGAAACGCGCGGGAAGCCCCACAAGTCGTCCGAGAGCGGAATCTCCGCATCGACGGCGTCCCACGACACCAGCGTCGGCCGCTGCTGCGACACGCCCGCCGGCTCGCCGGTGTCGTAAACACCGTTGTAATTGCCGTTGTCATCAGGAAGATCCATCCATCCGAAGAACCGGTTGTATCCGGACAACATGTGTTCGGACAATTTCTGGTCGTCCGCACGCGTCATCTCCTTGACACTAATTGGATAAACGCTGCTTCCCGTCGTGTAGGTGATCCGGAAATCGGCGGAAACCAGAGCCGTCCCCCTTCTGGCGTATACCAACTTGCCGGAAGTCAAACCAAGAAGGATCAATCCCAAGTTGGCGTCATCGGCAAATACGCACCAATTCGGATCGTAGGGCCAGACCGTTCCCGTTAATTCGGTCCGTTGACCGTTGGCATTCACGGAGAGAACGGGAGGAATGACGACGCTGACATCGGTATTCATCAACTGGGCATACGAGTAATTGGCATTGAAGTTCGCGGCTTCCGGGGCAAATTCAAACCACTGCACTCCGGACGACCCGAATATGCCCAATTCCAGACGGCTCGTGAAGTACTTGCCATCGCTGGCCCCGCCCCAGTGGTTGGTGCCGACAAGCGATTCGCCGTCAAAGACGGACTTCGCCGCAAACGGGATTTTCGCCCGCTTTTCGGAATAGGCCTGAACGTACAACTTGCCTTGTTCGCCGAACTTCCCGTTGTAGTCGAACGTGACGTTGAACTTGGGCTCGGGGTAGCTGTCGGCGCGGGTCGGATCCGTGCCGGCCATGTACTCTTCCCAGTTGGTCCATCCGTCGGAGTCCTTGTCTCCCGCGGCGTCGTACCGGTTGGCGTCGAGACCGTACCGGGCCTCCCAGTCGTTCGGGATGCCGTCGCCGTCGTCGTACATCTCGCCCCAGGTGAGCGACGAGTCGTCGAGACGCGAGAAGTAGTCGGAGTAGCCGTCGCCATCCGTGTCGTAGGCGAAGGGATCTGTTCCGGCGAGGTACTCGGTGAAGTTGTCGAGACCGTCGCCGTCGCGGTCGGCGTAGGGACCGTTGTCCCCTTCCGCAGCGTTCGGATCGAGGCCGTGGACGAGTTCCCACCAGTCGGGCAGGCCGTCACCATCGCTGTCGACGGATTCGACCTCCGTGCCGCGGCCGGCGCCGTCCCACATCTCCACGTCGATGTCCGCCACGGCGTCCATGAGCGGAAGCATGTCGGAGAGGACGGGGACGTTGTTGTAGACGCCGTACCGGTCGAGCCGGCCCGGGAACAGGGCGGGATGCACCTCGTTGGCGTACGTGACGGCGGTGCGGTAGAGCATCCCGTACGGGTTCATCGTGTTGCGGACGCGGTCCTTCCGCACGTCGAGCGTCCCGTTCGCGGGAAGCGTGGCGGGCACGATGTCGACGAAGCCCTTGTCGGAGCGGGCGACCAGGGCGTCGTTCACCCAGTCGAGCGCGGAGCGACGGCGATAGGACTCCACCGTCCAATCCTTCTCGTTCCAGTTCGGGACGAGGCCGCGCATGTCGACGGCGGGCTCCTGCGGCAGGTGCGCCACCGTGTTTTCGATGTACGGCACGTAGGAGTAGTCGGTGTACCGGCTGGAGCGGACCGCCGCGTTGAACCACCACGGGACGAGGTGCGGCAGGGACGTCGCGGCATACGGATACCAGCTCGGCGCGGTCCAGAACGGGGTCGGACGGGTGCGCGCCACCGCGTCGTCGTTCCATCCAAGCGGGGACGGAGCGGCGTCCGCCGCGAAGAGCGCGAGCAGTTCCGGCTTCGTCAGGCGATCCGCCCGGTCGTCCGAGGGAACGACGTCCGGAAGGTTGTCGAACGAGTAGTGGTAGACGAGGCGCTGCGGAACGTCCTCGGTCAACGTGGTGCGGGCGAGGAAGTTGGTGCCGACGCCGCTGCCGCCGGGCGTCCAGCCCGCGAGCTCCCACTTGAAGCGATCATGGTTGATCTTTGAAATATCCGCCTTGTCGAAGCGCTCGCCGATGGCGCTAACGATCTCGTCCTGCGAGCGGGCGCCGTCCCAGATGCGGACTTCGTCGATCCAGCCGCGGAAGTACTGGTCCGGATCGAAGTCGGGCTGCGACTGGGCGGTGAGGTACGCCAGAGGCAGACCCCACGGATTCGTCTCGTACGGTCCGCCGACGATGCCGAGCGGATTGCGGTCGTAGGCGCCGATCACGATCGGAGCCGGGCTGTAGTCGTAGAGGGTGTAGTTCTCGACCGTGCCGGAAAGACCGTTCGTCGCGATCAGGTAGTCAAGGCCGTTCAGGAACCCGGTGCAGGGCTTGAGGCCGTTCGCGACGGAAACCGCCATGTTTTCGTCGAGGTAGAGCGAAAGGCGGTCGGCCTTGCTGTCCATGACGAGAGCGACGTGTGTCCAGACGCCGGGCACGACGCGGCCGGCGGAGACGACGGTCGCGGAGGAGACCGTCTCGATGGCGTCGTTGTCGACGCGGGCGTGGATGCGGCCGGCGTCGTCGATCTGGACGAGGAACGTGTCGCGGATGCGGTAGCGCGTCGCGGCCGAGGAGTCGTCGATCGGCATGTAGACCGGGCGGTGGATGAGCGTGGCGAACTTGCCGGCCTCCGGCAGGGACTCCGGGCGGACCCAGAACTCGACGGTGTAGTTCGAGAACGTCCACTTGTCGTGGAAGAACGGGTTGCGGGTGCGCGCGGCGGCGTGACCGTCGAGGTAGAGGGCCTTGCGGGCGCGCGGCGTGTCGAGGTCGAGCGGGTCGGTCGTGCCCGTCCCGTTGTCAACGGCGAGCTCCTCGCGGTCGGAGACGTTGTCGTTGTCGGTGTCGAAGCCCTCGTTCATCTCGAAGTCGAAGAGATACGACGGGCCGTCGGAGACGGACTTGAACAGATCGTTCGCCCACCACCAGCGCCGGGACGACATTTCGGGATCGACGGCGTAGTAGAGGTTGACGTACGACTCGGCGTAGGAGGTGTCGGTGAACCAGTACGGCGAGGGGTCGGTGTGGTGCAGCACGTCGTTCTGGTTTTCGCCGTAATTCTCCTCCTGGTTGGAGAGACCGTCCTGATCCGGGTCGGCCGTCGGGTCGCCGGCGAGCCACGGGCGCGTCTTGTAGTCGAAGTGCGCGGCGCACGGGACGTAGACGTCGGTGTTCGGAAGCTGGAACGCCGTGGGCGTGCGGCTCACGGGCCACTCGCCGAGGTACACGCCGAGGAAGTCCGTCACCGGAACACGGTTGCGGACGCGCGTGTAGTCCGTCCCCATGATCCAGTCCTGCTGCGACAAGCCGTCGCCGTAGGGATGCTTGTCGGCGCGGTCGAGATCCGGATAGCCGCCGGCCTTGGCGAGAACCCAGGATCCGCCGTAGATCGGGTTGAGACCGTGGAAGACTTCCCAGTAGTCGTCCATGCCGTCGCTGTCGGAATCGGGGTTGCGGGGCTTGGTGCCCGGGAAGCCGCCGACGCCGACGTAGTTGTTGGGAATGAAGGACCATTCGAGACCCTGCACCTTCGTGACGTCGCGGCCGCCGGACTTCCACTGCTCTTCCCACGCGGCGGGGACGCAGCCGTAGGAGAAGTCGGGCGTGCCGCCGTCCTTCATCACCTTGAGGTACGTCGCGAGCGTGTCGCGCTCCTCCTTGCTGATGAAGGGCGTGTCGGCCCCGTCATCGAGCAGGTAGCGGTAGTTGCGGTCGTGCATGAGCGCCCAGGCGCGCTGATACCAGTTGGCGCCGGGGGAAACCGTCTTCGAGGAATTCTCCAGATCGCCCATGGTGGGCGAGTAGGTTCGGTCCCAGCCGGCGACGGACGGGGCGTTCATTCCGAGTTCGTCGGCCGCCTTGCCGAACCGGGAGGCGGCGGCAAACTGGATTTCGTTCGTCCAGCGCGCTTCGAGACGGACGATGGTCCTGCGGGCCTTCTCCACGAAGAGCGGCGACGGCGCGGGACGGAGGAAGTCGGAAGCGCGGTACTTGCGGAAGTGGACGCTCTTGCCATAGGGGAAGGCGTCCTCAAGGAAGGCGCCGCCCGAAACGCCCGCCATTTCCGTGAGATCGACGTCGACGCCATCAAACGAGAGCACGACGTTGGCGTCGGTGCCGGCGATCGCGTTGGTGCTGAACGACTGCGCGACGAGCGGGTCGAGGGCGCAGGCCGCGACGAGGGACGTGTCGTCCATGTCGCTGTCGGGGAACCAGAGCGTCTCGTCGTCCGGCGCGTACCACTTGTCGTGGCGCCAGCCGTAGACGGCGGCGGTGAGGTATTCCTGATAGTTCGGGAGGCCGTCGCCGTCGGGGTCGCCGTAGGGGCCGAGCTCCGAGCCGTAGTCCGTCGTGGGCTTGAAGACCGCGTTCACCGAGTCGAACAGGCCGGCCTCGAACTCCCAGGCGTCGGGCAGACGGTCCATGTCGGTGTCGACGGAGCAGGGGTTCAGGTTGACGAGTCCGTTGGCCGTGCCGTCGCCGTTCATGTCCGCGGCGAGGCCGAGAACCTGGCCTTCCTTGTATTCAAGGCTGTCATTCAGACCGTCGCCGTCGGTGTCGGCGAGCCAGGGGCATGTCGGAAGGCGCTTGTTCGTCCAGTCCTCGTTCTGCATCTTGTACCACGAAGCGTCGTGGTAGCGGCTCGCCTCAACGTTCTCGGCGAGGTAGGACTTGCGCTCGACCTGAAGCGCGCGCGTTTCGGCCGTGTGCCAGTTCTGGAACTCGCGGATCCAGTCGAGGCCATCGCCGTCGGGATCCTTGCGGAGATCCTCGGGGCAGCCGCCCGGAAGGCCCGGGTTGAAGAGCCTCCACGTGTAATCGATCAGGTCGATCATCGGAGCGACCTGATCGGCGTGCTCCTCGTCGGGATGCAGGCCGTAGCCGACATAGAGCGACCAGCCGTCGGGGATGGCGTCGCCGCAGTCCTGCGCGGGATCGCCGACGAGGGCGGGCGCCGTATCGTCGTTGCGGGGGCTCGGGCTCTTGACCGCCCAGTCAGCGGGGTTCACGACCGTCGTGAAGCCGGCGGCGACCGTTCCGTCCTTGCCGAGCATCCACTTGAGCGTGTAGAACTCCTCGCGGCTGGTGAACGGGATCGTGTCCCAGTAATTCGTCGTGCCGTGGTCGAAGTACGGATAGACCGTGGCCTGGCCGGGGACGAACCCGAGAGAGGTCTGGCCGTTCCAGTAGATCTCGTTCGTCTGGACGTAGTGGAGCGCGTCAACGTGGCGGTAGCCCTCGTAGGCGTACATCGCGTCGCAGTCGGGGTTGGCGTTTCCGTCGGCGGGATTGTGCGGATCAAGGCCGAAGATGAACTCCCAGCCGTCGGGCATGCCGTCGCCGTCGGTGTCCCAGTGGAGCGGATTCGTGCCGAGGTAGTACTCCTCGATGTCGAGCACGCCGTCGTTGTCGAGATCCTGGGTCGGGTTCCAGGAGATGTCGTTGTACTTGCCGCCGAAGTAGGCTTTGAGAATGCCCGCGAGGTCCGGAGCGCTCGTGCGGGCGAGTTCGCCGTTCGGATCGAACTTGTTGAGAAGCCACTGCTTCGGGAAGAGGCCGTTCGCGGTGCGGTAGCGGACGGAGAGCGTGGCGTCGCGGGAGCCGATGAGGGCTTGAATGTACTCGGGATATTCGTCATAGCCCGGCAGGTAGAAGGCACCGGAGCTGAAATCGACGTAGGCGCCCGGAATTTCGGCCGGTTCGTCGGCGAGGTTCTCGGCGTCGTCGCGATGCTTCATGTAGAAGAGCTTGGCGCGGCCGCGGGCGTCGAGGAACCCGGTGCGGGTGAACACCTCGAACGAGTCGCCCATCGTAAACTCGACGGCGGCGCGGCCGACGGTCACGACATTCGTGGTGACGTTGCCCTCGCCGTCATCCGATTCGACTTCCACCTCGTCGGCGTAGTCGAATGCGGCCACCGGGGCGTGCTGGAGACCGACGAGGCCGTCGCGCCCGGCGTAGGGAGCGCCGCTGTAGTAGCAGTCCGAACGAACGATCGTCGCGGAGAAGGTCTCTTCGGGATAGCGGACGAAGGCGCCGTCGGCGTATTCGACCGCGTTGGTGTCGGAGACGGCGGAACGCAGGAGCGGGATGCCGACCGCGCGGAAGTCAGCCGTGCCGTTCGGCTCGAGTTCCGGGTACGTGGCGAACGTCGGATCGTACGCGCGCCAGTATTCGGGCTTGTTTTCGTAGAGGATGGTACTCCAGAAGTAGTACTCCCAGCCGTCGGTCATGCCGTCGCCGTCGGTGTCGTTCACCGTCGGGTCGGTGCCCGGGCTGTTGCCGCGGCGGTCGCGCATGGCCCCGGTCAGCACGCCGGGATAGCCGACGCGGACGAAGTTGGGCGCGCTCCAGTTCGCGGAGTTGGCCTGCGTCGCCTGCTCGAGACCGCGGAACTCCTCGATGTTGGTGAAGAAGGGCTTGTTCGCGGACTTCTCCTTGGTGCTGCCCGTCACCGCCTCGAAGTCCGGGTAGGCGAGGATGCCGTTGTCCGTCGCGAGTTCGGTGACATCCTCGATGTACGTGCCGTAGTTCACGTACGTGGAGCTGGAAATCGGGTAGGCGTAGACGCGGACGAGGTTGCCGGTGCCCGCGACGTAGTACGGATCGTCCGTCCAGACGTTCTCGATGATCTCCTTCGCGGCCGTCGGAAGACGATCGTTGTCCGGCGTGTCGGTGGATTCGCCGTCCTCCGTCGTGTTCTTCGACGTGCCGTACGTGCCGAACCGGCCGGTGGAGATGGAGACGGCGAGGGTGTTCCACGACATGCTGGACGGGGGATCCTGTTCGTCCTTCAGGTCGAAGTACTTCGATTCCCAGGCGTCGGAAAGGCCGTCCTGGTCGAAATCGCCGAACGCGTCGAGCGGCAGGTGCGTGGTTTCGTCGTAGAAGCCGAGGTACGGCGTCGTCGAAATGTAGCGGACCGTCGTGGACGAGCCGGACGAGGGCGCGGTGACGGAAATCGGGCTCGTGCTGGAGTTCGGAATGTAGAGGTTCTTTTCTCCAGTCACGCTGTCGTCGTCCACGAACCAGCCGAACGGATACGAGGGAACGTGCACCACGGTGCCGTCAATGGCGACGTCGGCTCCCGTCGGAACCGCACGGACGGGAACCGACTGGTCCGCGTAGAACTGGTTGCCGGCGCGGGACCATACGTTCTGGGCGGCGTCGCTGAACGTCGTCGAATTCTCGTCGCCCGTGTAGAAGACGGCCGTGCCGACGCCCTGGCCGTCGGTGATGGCGCTGCTGGTGAACTCGTCTGTGAAGAGGATCGTCGAAGAGTCGGCGAGCGTGACCTCCCAGTAGCCGAGGCGGGAGACGGCGCCGTCCTTGTCGCGCGCCTGAACGGAGAGAACGCCGTCGGCGTCGAACGTGAACTGGGTCGAGTTGGTGGTGGTGTGATGGACGAAACCGCCGTTCATGTACCAGTCGTACCCGAGCGCGGCGTCGGCGGTCACGTCGGTCGCTCTGGCGGTGAACCACGTGGGCGAGCCCTGAAGCGCCCGACTCGCCGTCGGGTTGTCCTCGGTGCCGGAGGGAGCCGTGAGGACCGGGGGAACGTTCGTAATGGAGACAACAATCGGCATGTTATTCGTGTAAATGCTGTCCCCCTTGAACGTGAATGTCACATTCCTAGTACCGTCGGTAGCCTTGAACCGATATAGCCAATTGTTGTTGTTCTTTGGTACTTTGAACTCCGATGGAGCCACTATGACCCCTGCCGGGGCATCGTTCTCAACCGTAAAGGTGATCGGAGATGGAAGGTTGTATCCAAAGTCGAGGTAGAACGAAGCATTGTTTTCAAGATCGGATTCGGCAACCACGATATTGTTGACAATGTCTCCATTTTGGGTCTGACGAAACTTAATATCCTCCGGGGCAACAACAGAAATTGACTTTTTCTGAATTTGTGCCTGAGATCCATTGATAATGCACTTTACGATAGCAGTACCCGGAGTCCAACCAATAACAAAAACTCTGCCGCTTGTTATCGGAACAATTTCAGTTCCGGCAAGTTGGTACATGTTTACGCGAACTGATGATCCTTGTTGACCTGTTGCATTGCCGTCCGTATCAACTTGCTGCAACTTCATGACAGATGACGGATTGTCGTTCTCGTCAACAATACTCAACGTTGCTGTTCTTGCTGCTGGCTTATAGGTATCCACATTTATAAGATCTGTATCATCACAAGAAAATGTGATGAAGTCTCCTTCGCCTGCTGTAAGCTGACGCGGATATGTGTCGATTGTGATTTCGGCGAGCACCGAGGGCGCAAGCGCGGCGGCAAGGGCCCAGGCGGCGGCGGAACGGACGGAGATTGCGAGGAAACGGTTGTGCATCGTGTGTTTCCCTTTTCGTTACTTGGTTTCGGATTCGGAAAGTGCGGGGGACGCGACGGGCGCGGGAGCGGCTTCAGCGCCCTTTTCGGCGGCTTCGGCGGCGGCCTTCCTGGCGGCGACGGCCTCGCGCTGCTCGCGCATCCTGCGCTGCATGGCGGCGACGGCCTCGGCGTTGAGGGAGCGCTGGTTCGATTCGACGAGCGCCTTCGCGGGCTGCATCTCCCGGAACAGGCCGGAAAGGGCCTCGTCCTTGTCGAGGATCGCCTGGAGGGCGTTCGTCTTCGCGGCGTATTCGGCGAGAAGCCGCTGCGCGTCCTCGAAGAGGGCCTTCGCCTCTTCGTTTTCGGCGAGGATCGCCTCCCTGCGCTCCTCGGCCTTCTGGCGGAGGCGGAGGATCTCCTGCTCCGCCGCGTCGCGCGCGGCGCGGATTTCGGCCATGCGGCGGACGTGCTCCCTGTCGGCCGGAGAAAGGGCGTCGAACTTCGGGCCCGACGGCATGATGCGCGGCAGGACCGGGGCGCGCCCTTCCGGGGCCGGCGCGGCGGGGGCGGACTCCCCGCCGGCGGCGGGGCCTTGCGCGAAGGCCGGAGCCGCGCAGAGCGCGGCCGCGGCCAGGAGGGATTTCAGTTTGATTGGTTTCATGTCGTTGCGGGAAGAGGCAAGATGGTCGGGATGGTCAAGATGGTCGGGATGGTTCGGATCGTGAAGATGGTTGGAGGGGAAAAGGGGGCCAGAGGTCGGGGACCCGGGTGGAGGCTACGGCGCGTGGACGGAGTAGAAGACGGCGGGGTCGCCGGAGGGAATCTCGACGGGGCCGTATTCCGCGGAATCCCCGGCGGCGGAAAGGTCGGTGCCGACGGGGAAGGATGTCTGCGACGCGCCGGTCGCGAGCGGCCAGTCGGCGAGCGGCGCGGAAAGGTCCGGGGAGGCGTGGAGCGACACCGTGTCGCCCGCCGCCGGGGTGCCGGAGACGCACGTGACGCGGAAGCTCAGGTTCGTCAACGACATCGCGGTGAAGATGGCGGAGTAGACCGCGACTTCGGCCGGCGGGTCGTCTCCGCCTTCGAACGCCGAACCGTCCACCAGCCCGACGAGAACGCGCCGGTTGCCGGTGTCGGCGACGGCGAAGGCGTCCTCGCCGTCGATTCCGCATACGCTCGAAGGCCGGACGAGCGATGCGCCGACCACGGACGCCACGTAGAACAGCGGCGCCCCGTCCAGACGCGTCGCGAAGACCCTGGCCGTCGCGTCGTCAACCGCAAGCAGGATTCGTTCGTCGAGCGATGCCGGCTTCCACAGCGAGACGCCGACCGGGTTCGAAAGGTACGGCCAGTCCGACGACGATTCGCCGCGAACGCCGAAGACGGGATCGGAATCCGCTTCGATCGAGCCTTCGTCCCCGAACGACGAATACCAGGAGCCCGGATCGCCCGAAACGGGCGCCGGCACGCGATAGACCGCGTGCAGGCCGGGAACCGCCGCATAGACGTCGCCCGTTCCGGGATCGACGTCGATCCCGGAAATCCGGAACGGGAGGTTCGTCACGGAAACGCGCTTTCCGGGCGCGGCGGGATCCGTCGCGTCAAAAACCACAAGTCCGGGAATGACGCCGTAGCGCTCGTCGCCGGAAACCGAGACGATCAGCGCCGCGTCGCCGGCGAACGCCACGTCCGTCGCGTTCGCCAGGCAGTTGTAGAGCGACGTGCTGTAGCGGACCACGTAGTTCGTCGAATAGACCGTGGACGTACCGGCCGTCCAGACGTCGCCCACCTTGTAGTCGAGGCCCGCCGCGACCGGATCGGACGGGAGTTCGGTTTCGCCTCCCTCCAGATCGGCCGGGACGGCGTTCGTGACGAGGCCGGCGTCCGTGACGTGAACGAAGTTCGTCACAAGCGACGCGTCCACGGAGTCGATGTCCCACGAAACGCCGTTCGTGACCACCTGAACCGAGTTCGAGTAGATGTTGTCGAAGGCGATGTCGACCGCCGAGAGAACGCCGTTTGCGCCGCTCGTCTCCGTAAAGTTGTAAACCTGAATGGACGGGGAGCTGCCGCCGCAGACCACGGCGAACTTGTCCTCGTCCGGATGCTTCGCCAGACCGACCGGCGTGCGGAACGGCGTTCCGGCCTTCGTGGCGTCCCTTCCGGAAAAGCCGCCCGAAAGAACCTCCGCGGCGTTTCCGCCGCGCTTCCAGACGCGAACGCGCTGGATCGTCGAATCCAGTTCGTAGACGCCGAGACCCGTCGCGAAGGCGCGAACCGGCGTACGCCCGGTGGTGCTCTTCGCGTATCCGATTCCCCGCTTCTCCATGGAGGCGACGACGGCAAAATCCTCTTCCGCCGCCACGCCCACGACCGGAGAAACCATTGCAACGGCGAGAAAAACCGACAACCAGCTCCTCGGCGGGCGCTGGACGGGCAATGTAAGGAAATGGGGCATCTTTCGAAATCTCCGGGTCGGACCGCGGGGGGGGGGCGAAATCGCGATGACCCCCCGCAGGGCAGGCATGGTACCAAAAAAGATGACGATGGACAAGATGGTTTTATTCGGTCGAAAAAAAATGATTTTGGAGTAGAATTCCGGGCATGGAAAACCGGAAAAATTCTTCGTCGAAACCGCTCTTTCTGGTCGTCACCGCCCCTTCCGGCGCCGGCAAGTCCACGCTCATCCGGATGCTCCGGGAGGAGTTTCCGGATTTCGTCTACTCGGTCTCCTGCACGACCCGCGCCCCGCGGGGCGGGGAACAGGACGGCGTGGCGTACCATTTCATCGGCGAGGCCGAGTTCCGCGAGCGCGTGGCGAGGGGAGAGTTTCTCGAACACGCCGTCGTGCACGGAAATCTCTACGGGACGCTGAAGGCCGCCGTCGAAGGCCCGCTCGCGGAGGGCAGGCGCGTGGTAATGGACATCGACGTCGCGGGCGCCGCCCAGGTGCGCGGACGCGTGGCGGAACTTCCGCCGGAATCGCCCGCGCGGCGGGGCTTTCTCGACGTCTTCATCGACGTGCCGTCTCTGGAGGAACTCCGCCGCCGTCTGGAAACGCGCGGCGAGGACGCGCCGGAAACGATCGAAAAGCGCCTCCGCAACGCCGAAGGCGAGCGTGCGCGCCGCGGCGAATTCGCCGCCGTGATCGTGAACGACGACCTCCAGGAGGCCTACGGCCGCCTCAAGGCGCTCGTGACGGGATCTTGACGCGCGCGACGCGCGTGGCGCGGCTAGCGTTTGAGAAACGAACCGAGGCGGGAGAAGCGCTCTTCCGGCACCACGTCCTGGGCGCCGGGGGATTCGCCACGGCCTTCGATGGGACGGGGCGGCGTGTGCCCGGGGACGGATTCGCGGCCGGTTTTTTCGGCGCGGCGTTTCGCGCCGGGCGCGCGGCGGCGCGCGGCGGCCGGAGCGGCGCCGCCGCGGCGTTCGGCCCGGGCCGCGGCGCGCGCGGCGGCGATGGCGGCGCCTTCGCCGGCTTCCGGCGGAAGGTCGGGACGGCCGGCAGGACGAGGCTCCGGTTTCAGGACGGCGACGAGCGCTTCCACGAGCGCTTCGAGACCGGTTCCGTCCGCGGCGCAGACCGGCATGGGTTCGACGCCGGTCTTTTCGACGAACTCCGGCAGCTTTTCCCGCGCGGCCGGAAGGTCCATCTTGTTCGCCACGACGAAGCGCGGACGCTCCAAAAGCTCCGGATCGCGGGCCCGGAGCTCGGAAACGAGCGTCGCGTAGTCGTCGGCCGGGTCGCGGCCGTCGACGCCCGCCATGTCGATCACGAACACGAGGACGCGCGAGCGCTCGACGTGGCGCAGGAAGGCGTCTCCGAGGCCGACCCCCTCGTGGGCGCCTTCGACGATGCCGGGAATGTCCGCGATGCGGAACGACGCAAACGCGCCGGGCAGCACCACCGTGCCCATCACGGGGCGCAGCGTCGTGAAGGGATACGCCGCGACTTTCGGGTGCGCGGCCGTGACGGCACGGAGAAGGGAGGACTTTCCGGCGCTCGGAAGGCCGACGAGCCCGACGTCCGCGAGGAGCTTGAGGTCGAGCCGGAGCGTGGCTTCCTCGCCCTTGCTCCCCTCGGTGAAGCGCGTCGGCGCCTGGTTGACCGAGCTCTTGAAATGCACGTTGCCGGCGCCGCCCGCGCCGCCCTTGGCGACGACGAACGCCTCGCCGTGCCGGACGACCTCGCAGACTTCGCGCCCAGTGTCTTCGTCGCGCACCACGGTGCCGAGCGGCACCGGAATGCGCACGTCCGATCCGTCCGCGCCGTGGCGGTAGCGGCCCATGCCGCGGCCGCCGTTTCCGGCGCGGCGCTCGGGCTCGTGCCAGATCGCGACGAGCGAATCGACGTCCTCGTCTCCGACGAGCAGGACGTTGCCGCCGCGCCCGCCGTCCCCGCCGTCCGGCCCGCCGAACGGCACGAATTTCTCGTGGCGGAACGACGCGGCGCCGTCCCCGCCGTCGCCCGCCTTCACCTTGAGGCGGACGGTGTCCACGAAGGTTCTCGCTTTCACGGATAAAACGCTCCTTTCCCTGTCCCGCCGCCCGGCCTTCTCGGAAGCGCGGGAAAAAATTGGAGGCGTGAAGCGGAGTCGAACCGCTCTTGAAGGATTTGCAGTCCTCTGCCTAACCGCTTGGCTATCACGCCCTGCCGCGTCAGCGCACCCGGCCGTATGGCCCGCACGCGTGCCGCAAAACGGGGCGAAGAATATCAAACCCCCCGCTTTGCGTCAAGCGCCTTTGCGATTTTGTGTTGCGGAAACGGGCGGCGGTTGCTATCATGGACGGCGTTTTCGGGAACATGCGCGCCGGCCGCCTCCGCGGCCGGCGGATTCCCGCAACGGGATCGTCCGCCTTCATGCTGTCAAACCGCCGCATCCGCGTCGTTTTCATGGGCTCCGACGCGCTTTCGTGTCCTTTTCTGGAAGCGCTCCGGGAGAGCCCGTTCGTCGACGTCGTGGCCGTCGTGACGCAGCCGGACAGCCCGCAGGGCCGCCGCCTGAAGGTGCAGCCCAACGCCGTCGCGCGCCTCGCGCGCGAGCTCGGCATCTCGCAGGTCTGGACGCCGGCGAGCGCCAACGACGAGTTCATGCTCGAAACCTTCGCCGGCCTGTGGCTCGACGCCGCGGTCGTGATGGCCTACGGCAAGATTCTCGGATCCACGCTCCTGGGTCTCCCCCGGCTCGGCTGCGTGAACATGCACGTGTCGCTCCTTCCGCGCTGGCGCGGGGCGGCCCCCATCCAGCGCGCGATCCTCGCCGGCGATTCTTCCACCGGCATCACCGCGATGCGCATGGCGAGGGGCCTCGACACCGGCGACATCCTCGGCCAGATCAAGGTGCCGATCCTGCCGAAGGACACCACCGGGACGATCGGCTCCAAGCTCGCCGATCTCGGATCCGGCCTCCTCATCGACGTCCTCCGGCAGCTCGACGCCGGAACGCTCGAAGGCGTTCCGCAGCCGCCGGAAGGCGCCACGTACGCGCACAAGATCGCCAACGAGGAAACCTGGCTGAAGTGGACCCTTTCCGCGATCGAAAACGAACGCATCGTCCGCGCCTTCAACCCGAAACCCGGCGCGAAGACCTACGTCCCCGGCGTTTCCCCGGGCGAACGGGGAATGCTTCTCAAGGTCATGGAAGCCGAGGTCGAGGACCTTCCGCGCGGCATGGCCCGCGCGCTCCCCGGAACGCTGCTCGAAATGGACCGCAAGCGCGGTCCCCTCATCGCCGGCGGCGCCGGCCGGGCGCTGCGCCTCGTGGAGGTGCAGCCGGAGGGGCGTCCGCGCCCGATGCGCGGTTGCGACTTCGCGAACGGCTACCGCGTCAAAATCCCGATCGGACTCCGTTTTCTCGACAGTCCGCCCCAGCCGGCCGCCGCCGGATCGCCGGCCTCCAACGCGGAAACCAGGGCATGAACGGGGAAATTTGCGAATATTCGCTTGTCGATAGCGGAAACGGACGAAAACTGGAGCGTTTCGGCCCCGTGACGCTCGCGCGCCCGTGCGCACAGGCGGTGTGGAAGCCGTCGCTTCCGCTGGAAACGTGGCGCGCGGCGGACGCTTCGTTCGACCGGGAAGAGGGCAACCGATGGTCCGGCCGCGGCCGCCTGCCGGACCACTGGACGATCCGCGTGGACGGCACGTTGTTCCATCTCGCGACGACCGATTTCGGACATCTCGGCATCTTTCCGGAACAGCGCGCGCAATGGCGCTGGCTGCGCGAAACGTGCGCCGCCGCCGCCGCCCGCGGACGCGCGCCGGAGG
>OCVV011353088.1_pt1 | contig 15596 bp, 12 predicted proteins | sample 1539721 | NCBI WGS metagenome assembly OCVV01 (sample SAMN02144230, study PRJEB22623) | gut metagenome | biome: sheep rumen | host: Ovis aries | place: New Zealand
GTTCTGGCTTGATAATGCAGAGCCGGATCTTGCTTCATATGATTTTGACAATTACCGTTACTATCTCGGACCCGGCGCAGAGGTAAGCTGCATCTTCCCCAGATGCTATGCCCAGGGATTCTTCGAGGGTGAGAAGGAAGTTCATCCCGACAAGAAGATACTTAACCTCCTCCGCTGCGGATGGGTAGGCTCGCAGAAGTACGGAACCCTTCTCTGGAGCGGTGATATTTATTCGACATTCGAGGCACTTCAGAATTCCGTAAGAGGCGGACTTGATATCGGACTTGCCGGAATCCCCTGGTGGACCACCGACATCGGCGGCTTCATGAACAGTGATGTAAATACGGATTACTTCAAGGAGCTTCTTGTAAGATGGTATGAGTGGGCTGTATTTACTCCTATCTTAAGACTCCACGGTGAGAGAGGACCTCTTGATATCGAGCCCCTTGATCACAGGGATTGGGGAAGCGGATATCTCCATACAGGACATGCCAATGAGATCTGGAGCTATGGTGAGAAGGTTCAGAAGATCCTTACCGATAACCTTCAGATCAGATGGGATCTCAAGGACTACATCAAGTCCCTCTATGATGAGGCAAGTGCAAACGGATCACCTCTTATGAGAACCATGTTCTATGAGTTCCCCGAGGATGAAAAGTGCTGGGATCTTGATGATCAGTATATGTTCGGAAGCAGCTATCTTGTAGCTCCCGTTATGTATGAGGGAATGAGGGAAAGACAGGTATATCTTCCTGCAGGAAACTGGGAAGACATCCGTGACAAGAAGGTATATGAGGGCGGACAGACAATAACCGCCTCGGCACCTCTCGAGTCCATTCCCGTATTCAAGAAAGTATAAGTTTATTCGGGAAAGTATGAGTCTTTAACAAAGATGCCACCGGGATCAGGTCTCCGGTGGCATTTTTAAAGTTACTTTTTCTTCGGTTCGTTTTTCAGTTCGTTTTCTTTAATCCATTTTCTTCAGTTTTTTTATCACCTTTACCAAAGGCTTCGGAAAACACTTCTCCCAATAAATACAAGCAACGACAATAATGATCAAACTTGCCAGAAAAAAATCGCCTATCTTCCGGTGTAATTTTATTGGCTTTTCTGTTTTCTTTTCTTCCATAATTTTTGCCCATCCCCCCGCTACAGATATCATTGTTTTACCGCTGATCATATTTGTATCATATCATGCGGATAAGGAAAAGAGGATCACTAAAGGATTATTATCTCTTTACAGTTGGCTTATCTGATGGTATTTTTATGGTGAAGGAGCATGTAAATACGGTTTTTACGTATTTTGTTTGGTAAGGATACCGGAGGTGAAGCCTATGAGTATAAATATTCAGGCTAAGACTGATACGAGTTTTCTTTTCTCGAATCTGTCTGCTACAAAGAATAACGGATTTGATTCCATGAGCTGGCTCAAGGATTACGGACTTGTAAAGAGCGGTGCGTATTCCAAGCTTATGAAAGCTTATTACTCAAATGATGAGGAAGATGAATCATCAAAAGCTGCCAGGAGTCTTGTGTCCGATAAGGCTAAGGTGATGTCTTCCAATAAGACTTTGGCGGATTCATATAATGAGATCGCAGAGTCAGCTAAGGCAGTTCAGGATTCCGTGAAGAAGATACAGGAAGCAACTGAAGAAGATACCGATCTTCTGATCTCATCCGTAAAAAATTTCGTTACGAGCTTTAATTCCATGATCGATGCAGCTGCCGACAGCTCTGTGAAGAATGACAGCTCCATATCCGGAAGGATCTCCGTGCTGAGCTCTCTTTCAAGCGGATATACGGAGAAGATGACATCTGTCGGAATACTCAGAGTAAGTGCTCCGAAGCTTGAGATAGATGAGGATAAGCTTAAAGAGGCAGATCCTGCAGATATAAAGAAGCTGTTTGCAGACAAATCCTCATTCGGATACGGGGTCAGCATGTCGGCCGAGATGATCCGGAGTAATGCAGGCTATGCGGCAACGAGACAGTCACTCTATGACGGAACCGGTGCGGTAAATGCAGGATCTTACGGATATATGTTTGATATGTTCACCTGATAAGGCTTTATGATCAAATGCAAAGGGGCTGTCGCACCAGATGATTAAATCATCAGGGCGAAGCCCCTTTTCAATGCCATAAACACCCCTGATTTTTGGATATTCTTCGCAGGTGTCTGTAGTTAGTGGAGCTTGAAGAGATAAGGAGCCTGTTTCATGGGAACCATAAGGGACTATATAAAGTGGCGCGGTGATCTTGAGTTAAGCCGCGACGACTTTAATACAATTGATAATCTGATCCTGTCGGTTGTCTCTTACGTTGAGATGGACGGATTCTTCAGGAGTCCTTCGGAGTCTCTGAGCATCGTGGATATCTGCGATATTTTTTTCAGGGATAGATATGATGAAAAAAGATATCATGAAGGATCCGTATTGCATGATGCACCGCTTATTCTTCGGGAGATAGCTTGCAGTGCCAGGTTCAGGGATATAAGAGTCCGGAATTATCTGAGCCTTAACGATACCAAGAGGACTCTTCAGTTTGCAGCCATGGAGTTCATGCTTCCTGACGGAACAAGCTATGTGGCGTACAGAGGAACGGATGATACACTGGTTGGATGGAAGGAAGACTTTTTCCTGGCTATAAGGGAAACCGAAGCCGAAAAAGAGGCTGTCAGTTATCTGAACAGGATCGCTGCGGGTTCTGACAGGCCGCTCAGGCTTGGCGGACATTCAAAGGGAGGCCACCTTGCCGTGTATGCAGGTGCGCAGTGTAAGTCCAAATACCGTGACAGGATCCTTGCTGTTTACAGTAATGACGGTCCCGGATTTAAGAAGGATGTTGCGGAGTCGGATGAGATCAGGAATGTGATCCCGAAACTTGTAAGCATTATACCCGAAGAGTCCATTGTTGGACTTCTGATGACTCCCGTGACCACACCTGTAATAGTAAAAAGCATCGCAAAATATGCCGCCCAGCACAATCCCGCATCCTGGTGTCTCGAAGGAACGGAACTGGAAACTGCTGATAAGACCGGTAAAGCATCAGGTATCGCAAGTAAGCTGATCAAGGAAAATATAGGCAAGATGACTCCCGAGGAGCTTGATCTGTTTGTCGATGATCTCTTCGATGTGTTTGAGGCTACGGGTGCCAGAACTTTCAGCGGATTGAAGAAAGGCGGATTAAAAGCTCTGAAAGCCATGGCAGCGAAGCTGAGAGAAGAGCATGGGATTTTGAAAAAGCCTGATGCAGAAGCGCTTACTTAAGTTCCCATTGCCTGACTGAGAGCAATCTGAAACCGTGCATGGATATGAAGATATAAGATTATATGAACGAAGAGAAGAAACAGCGGGTGCTCGGGGAATTTGCCGCATCATCAAGATATCTGAAGCTGAATATCATTAATCTCATGATAGCGTGGGGCATGTATGATAAATGCAACGTGAAGATGTCCGATGAGGATAAAGCTGCAGCAATGCCCTGTCTGATACAGAGCTTATTCCTGCTGACACCGGTTGTGTCAACAACATATTCCGGAATAAGGAGGATGGCTGGAGATACTGATGTTCCGGGAATGATCGGCACGCTGCTTGCTGATGTGAATGATCAGACATCCGCACATTCTGCGGTTGGAGCGATGCTTAGATGCAGGGGGATAGTATTTACTTCCTGAGCAGGTATGTGATCTTTCAAACCGGTTTTAAGCTGCTGCGTCACATGATAAGACGGAAAACGATGCGCTGCAAAAACAATCCGAGTGCAGCTGAAGCTATTATGGTGCAAATGCTCATGATCCAGAACCGGGAGCTGCTGTAGTGAAATCCCTTCCAGCATTTACCAATCCTTACAAGTGCTATAAAGTAAAACACAAAGAAGGGTATCATGATAAATATGAGAGCCTGATATGATAAGAAAAACATTATAAACATGGAAAGCATGGTTCCTGCCCAAAGCTTCATGAGGGAGTCCTTGGGATGCTTATCCGTAACCTCGAGAGTCCTTTCGTTGATCTCATCCACGTCCATGAATATTTTTTTGAAATTCATAGTGAAGCGGCCCTCATGATCCTTGAGTTCCATTGCTTCATAATCTACATCATCGCCCCAATTTCCCATTTTTACCCCTCCGGTGAATAACATAATTTTATACTATGAAGAGGCTTCGGAAAAGGCTTTTTTATTGACATGAAAGCGTAAATGATTTAAAATTCTTTATTGTTCGCGGGTGCGGACGAAAGACAATTAAATATGCAGAAGTGGCGGAATTGGTAGACGCGCACGGTTCAGGTCCGTGTGAGAGCAATCTCTTGAGGGTTCAAGTCCCTTCTTCTGCATTCTGGAAAAATAAGATACCCCTGAATCTCAGGGGTATCTTATTTTTACGGAACGCAGAAGCGTTCCGTGAACCCGAGGGTTCAGATCTCCGCTTCGCTCCGGTCGGCGCAGGGCTACCGTCCACCGGACGGTATGCGCCCCTTCTTCTGCAACGCAGGAGCGTGCCATTGAAACCTGAGGGTTCAGATCTCGGAATGATTATAATACTTTAGAGATATTATTTTTAGAATAATATTGTTGACATGATATTTGATACATGCTATAAGATAAGAGGAACAAGATATTATTTCGGAAATAATATTGAATAATAATATGATTTGGAGGTGCGTATGGCAAAGGCTAAAGTGACAAAGAAAGAAGAACCTGCAAGACCAATCACTGTTAATGATCATGTAGAGCTTAACAGGATCAACACTCTGAAAAAACGTAATGCAGTAAATGATGCACTTAAGTTCCCGGTGGGAGATCAGTTTGAGAAGGATCTTACGGAGATTCTGGGAAGCGACTGCGAATCAAACGGGGAAACTGTTGTGATCGCTCTCATCGATTTTGACAATTTCCTGCATATCAATGAGGATTTCGGCGTTGAAGCAGGTGATAAGGTCCTGATCGATATGGGATTGTACATTAAGAAAAATCTTCCCGCGGATGCAACCGTTTACCGTATCGGAGGAGATGAATTCGGCATTATTTTTAAGGGTGAGACGGAGAGGGAAGATATTTTTCTTTTCCTCAATGATCTGAAAAACGGATTTGATGTAAAGACTCCCGACGGAGTGGATCAGTCGATAACGATCGGAATGGCAACGGCATTTGTGGATGCAACGAGGTGTGCCGAGCTAATCCGTAAGGCTGATGGTGCACTTTATCGTGCAAAGCTCGGCGGGCGCAACAAGGTAGCCATGGCACGTGAGGAGAAGATGATTCCCAAGACCAGCCATTATACACAGGATCAGCTGCAGCGACTTGCCAAGCTTTCCAAGCGTGAGGGAATAGGTGAAGCTATATTGCTCAGAGAGGCTTTGGACATTCTTCTCAAGAAATATGATAATTGATCTTACACGTCAGCAGAGACATTTAGCGGAGCGGGCTCGGACAGTGCCCGCTCCGTTTTATGCCTGGAGTGGCTTCCGGATAATATGGAAGCATCAGTATTTTTTCTGACAGGCACTGTACGCTCTATGTGCATGGTTAGCATATATATGATTATTATGCTAAAATAAATGCGATTTTGTTCTTACGAATGAGCTGTTTTAAATATAAAAAATCCGGTGTTTTTCAGATGAAAAAATTGAAGCTTGTAAATATGATCATAATGCTGTTGGTGTTTGTCATCACCGGATGCGGAGCAGATGAAGCTGCAGATCCCGTCGGTGATGCCGGAGGATCATCCGTCCCTGCGGCAGATGCTGAGGCTTTAGGAGCTTTGGAAGAAAGCGTTACAAGCGTGATATCTCAGGAAGAGTTGTCAGAATATATGAATGGTCTGACATATCTTAAAAGCATGAAGGGGATCCTGAATCATAATCCCGTAATGACTCAGAGGTTTGGTGCCGATCCTTTTGCAATGGTCTATGATGGCAGGGTTTATCTGTATATGACAGGTGATGTCATCATGAAAGACGGCGGAGGGGATCTGCTTGATAATGATTATTCACAGATAGATACGATAAATGTTATTTCTTCATCCGATCTTGTGAACTGGACCGACCATGGCTGTGTCTACGCTGCCGGGGCGAACGGGCAGGCTGCTTGGGGCAGGAATTCGTGGGCACCTGCGGCGGCATGGAAGATGATAGACGGAAAGCCTAAATTCTTTCTATATTTTGCAAATGGCGGAAATGGTATTGCGGTTCTTTCCTCCGATGATCCTGCGGGTCCGTTTACAGATCCTATCGGCGGACCTCTTATTTCGAGAAGCACTCCGGGATGCTCGGATGTCACATGGCTTTTTGATCCCGCAGTATTTGTGGATGATGATGGCTCGTCATATATTTATTTCGGAGGCGGAATACCTTCCCAGGACAAAGCACCTGATCCCGGAACAGCCCGGGTTGCAAGACTTGGAGATGACATGATATCTCTTGCGTCCGATCCGGTTCCCATAGAGCATGTTCCTTATCTTTTTGAGGATTCCGGTATAAACAGAATAGGAGATACATATTATTACTCATACTGCTCCAATTTCAGCGTAACTGCCGACGCCCAGAAAGAACTTGGATTTGGCGGCGGGGAGATCGTTATCATGAGCTCCGATGATCCGATGGGGCCTTTTACGTTGTGCGGAAGCATCCTGAAGAATCCGGGTGCTTTTTTCGGAGCCGGAGGCAATAATCATCATTGCATCTTTGAATTTTGCGGAAACTGGTACATAACATATCATGCAAGGCTTTTGGAACAAGCCATGGAGCTTGACGGCGGATACAGAAGTACAAATATAGACAGGCTTTGCTTTGATGAAAACGGATTTCCTTCCGCTTCTGTGGGAACAAAAACCGGAGTTGAACAGGTGGGATCATTTGATCCGTATGCCGAGGTTCCCGCAGCCACGTTTGGAAATATGGCCGGGCTTGATACCGTTCAATACGGAGATGAAGCCTGTACATTCGGATCGGGAGATATGATCGTCACCGGAGTTTCTGACGGAAGCTGGCTTTGCGTATACGGGGCGGATTTCGGATCCTCGGGAGCTTCGGAGTTTACCATCGAAGTCCGCAGGAACCCCGAAGCGGGTGATGTAAGTGACATATGTGCCGTCAGAGTTACACCCGACAAGCTGTTTGGATCGGAAACATTTGCCGATGTTTCCTTTGAAGAGGTTATGCAGGCCGGAGAAGACTCCGGCTTTGTGAAGATCACTGTGCCGGTAAACGGAAGCATTACGGGAGTTCATGATATTTATATGATTTTTGCCGGAAGCGGATATGAGATCAAAAGCTGGAGCTTTGATTAATAGTTATGATGAATGAATATGCAATTATATACCTGGAGATCAATCTGCTGTCACTTGTTCTCATATGGATAATCCTTCACAAGACTGCCGGATTATCCAAGATGGTGGCACAGAGAAATTTTGCGATGTCGATTGCCGCAGAGATGATCTTTTTTATCTCCGATACGATCTTTGTTCTTTTGAACGAAGGGGTTATTTCGTATGGGATTTTCAGCGGTGCAGCAAAACTGATCTGTAAGGAATTGTATTTTTTCTCAACATGCCTGATGTGCTTTTTCTGGTTTTTGTATTTTGAATATTTAAAGGATTCGGATTTTGTCAGGGATAAGGAAAAAATAAGGGTTGCATCACTGATAGTCTGGTCGCTTGGGATAATGCTTTTGGTCAATATATTCACAGGCTTTTTATTCTATGTTGATAAAAGCGGGGTATATCACAGAGGACCGTATTTTATCCTGACATATGTTTTTGCGTATGTATATGTGCTTATCTCGTGCGTGAGAACCATTATCAGTGCATTTAGAAAGGATCTGAGAAGTGACAGAAAGACTATGTTTCTGATGACGTTATTTCCTGTCGCTCCGGGTGGGGCCGGACTGCTTCAATATGTCTATCCCAGACTACCGGTTGCATGCGGTGTTCTTGCCATAACGACCATGATCCTCTATCTTCATTGGATAGACCAGCTGATATCGCTTGATCCCCTTACCGGTCTTAATAACAGAAAGCATCTCGTGCATTTTTATGAGCAATGGAAAAAGAATCACAGGGACGGCATGTATCTGAATGTGATGATGATAGATGCGGATAAGTTCAAGTCGATAAATGATACTTACGGACACGCCGAAGGGGACAATGCACTGAAGTATATAGCGGAAGCCCTCAGATATGCCTTCAGCAAGCTGCCCGGCCGTGTAAATATTGCCCGATACGGCGGGGATGAATTTGTTGTTCTTTTTGAGACAGAAACGGGTTATGACTGCAAAAAGTTAACAGCCTGCATCAGGGAAAAGTTAACCGAGATCAATACAAAATCAAACAGTCCATTTGTACTTTCCATCAGTATAGGCATATCCGGTACGGAAGGGGCAGATACTCTTAAAGAGCTTCTTGAAAGGGCCGACGGGGGAATGTACGAAGAAAAGCGGAGCCTGTAAGGATGGAGGATCAGTTTTGAAAACCGGTCAATTATTTGAAAAATCAGATATGGAAGCTCTTGCGGAATATGGGATTACGGAATCAGATATCCTGCTTGCAAGCGGTGCGGATCTTTCTTTTGACGGAGAATATGCAGACTGCGTCTTTTTTGTCACAAAGGATAAGGCAGGGCTTATAAGCAGAAAGCTTTCCGGGGATCATGTGAATATATTCGGCGGAGTAACCGTTAAGGATGAACCGTCTGCTGATGAAATGATCGTAGAGGGGATAAGATTGTATGATCTTTCGGGGCTTGCGCATCTTCGCCTTGATACATATATAGGCTCTAATATCCTGACAGCGGAATATGAAGGAAATCCCGTACGACTGGCTGCTTTTACCGGAAAGTATTCCTCGGATATGAATGTTTTGTATCGCAGATTCAGGGCGCTTTTAAAAACCGGCGAATTGCCGCATGAAGAGGAAAAACAGGAAGAGGATACGGATGAGTCTGTTGCAAAGAAGAAAAGCAAGAGATCTGTCTTTGCAAGAACTCTGAAATATTTTCTCAAGTATAAGGTCCAGATTATTATATTGTTTCTGACCTATGCCATATCTGCGGTTGTGGGGATCGCATGGCCTTATCTTACCGGAAAGGTTTTATTTGACCACGTTCTTGCGAAGGATGAAATTTTTCTGTCAAGGTACGGCCTCGGCGGAAAATACACCCTGGCACTACTTCTTGTTGCGCTCATGATGATCGGGGTCCGTCTTCTGCAGGCTCTTTCCAATTATCTTCAGATCTTTGTGATGGCCAAGGTTGCAAGTGACACCGTCAGAGATATCAAGACGGATGTGTTCGATGCAATGAGCAGGCTGTCACTTAATTTTTTCGTCAATAAACAAACCGGCGGACTTATGACAAGGGTTCTCAGTGATTCCGAGAGAGTCAGGGAATTTTTTATTGATGGCCTTCCGATGCTGTTCGTGCATGGCATTACGATCGTAGCAACGTTTACCGTAATGTACAGACTTAATTGGAAGATGGCTATGATCGCCTGCATACTTCTTCCTTTGCTTGTATATATGACAGTTAAGCTTCGCCCCGGACTGTGGACACTTTCCGGAAAAAGACATCGTGCCGAAAAAGCGGTTACCGCCAAGGCTAATGATAACTTAAGCGGAGCGCGCGTGGTCAAGGCATTCGGACAGCAGGATACGGAGATGGAGAGATTTATGCGTCCGAGCAATAATCTCCGTGATGCTGAGATAAATATTGTAAGACTGCGTAACAGATTTGCCATCCTTTACAATATGGTGCAGGAGGTTTCGAGCATCTGGATCTGGATCATCGGAGTTTATTTTGTACTCGGAACAAAAGAGATAGAGCTGGGAGTGCTTATCACGTTCGTAGGATATGTAATGCAGCTTAACGGGCCGATGAATTTCTTTTCATATGTGTTCAGGATATGGTCTGAAAGCATTAATTCCGCAGAAAGACTTTTTGAGATAATCGATGCCATTCCTGAGATCAGGGAGAAGGATGATCCCGTGAGGCTTGAGCACCCGAAAGGGGAGATCGAGCTTAAGAATGTGACCTTCGGTTACAGAGCGGGAAGACCTGTTCTCAAGAATATCAATCTTAAGATAAAAGAGGGAGAAATGCTCGGCATAGTAGGAAGATCCGGTGCGGGAAAATCAACCCTCGTCAATCTTATCTCAAGATTATATGACGTTAACGAAGGCTCGATAAGTATAGACGGTGTGGATGTAAAGGATCTGTCACTTAAGGATCTTCGCAGAAATGTCGCGATGGTTTCCCAGGATACATATATATTTATGGGGACTGTTGCCAAGAATATCGCATACGGTAATGAATCTGCATCGAGGGAGGTTATTATCAGGGCGGCAAAGCTTGCAAGCGCACATGAATTCATATCTAAGCTTCCCGATGGATATGATACTCTTATAGGTGCTTCGGGTAAGGATCTGTCCGGAGGCGAGAAACAGAGGATATCCATTGCAAGAGCCATACTTGCAAATCCCAAAATCCTTATACTGGATGAAGCAACTGCAAGCGTAGATACGGAGACCGAAAAGGCAATACAGTATTCGTTAAGATTTCTGGTCAAGGGCAGAACAACCCTTTCGATCGCTCACAGACTTTCAACACTTCATGATGCAGACCGTCTGATAGTTATAGACGGAGGCCGGATAGTTGAGGAAGGAACAGAAGAAGAACTCAATAAGCTTGAAGACGGCATCTTCCATAACCTGCTTGAGCTGCAGAATAAATCGCTTTCATTGAACGCAGGTTTTTAATCCCTGAACCATCATACCTAATACCGGACAAGGAGAGATCATGGCTGAAAATACTCTGAATATATATGAAAAAAAAGCAGAAGAAATGACTCGCATGAATATGATCGGGAAGGAGGCTGTCTTTGAACAAACTGATGGCGGCTTTCTAAGTCTTGATGCGGGCGGAGTGCATTACGACAGAGTAAAGATCGTAAGACTGTTTCCATTTTCAGATGCAGATAAATATCTGTCTGTCAGGGAATATGAAGGTGATGGAAGAGAGATCGGGATCATTGAAGATCTTGATGAGATGCCCGAAGGATCTAAGCAGGCTATAGAGCATCAGCTTATGCTCACATATTTTACTCCCGTTATCAGCAAGATATTCAGCATTAAGGATGAGTACGGTTATGCATATTTTCACGTGATGACCGATAAGGGAGAATGCAGATTTGCGATCAACATGGGATCAAATGCCGTATCCAAGCTTTCCGACACAAGACTCATAATAATGGATGTGGATGAGAACAGGTTTGAGATAAGGGATGTGGAGTCTCTTTCACAAAAGGAACGAAGAATGCTTGACATGTTCCTGTAATACGAATGGCTTAGCAAATACCTTATGACAGCTTGTGAAGCAGAAGAGATAAGCAAATGATATTACGTTACGACATTCCGGGAACAATTGAAAAACAGATCACACTCTCTGAAAATGAGAAGATATATTATGCTGTTCCGATAGATATAGATGCAAACGGAAAATGGACCGGTGATTCATATCTTATTGTGACCACGCTAAAAATATATATATGCAATGCTTCGGTGACTGATGTGCTTATTATAAACGAACTGGAGAATGCCAAGGCGGAAGCCTGCGTCGGAGGAGGTATCCTTTCCGTAAAAAAAGACGGCAGACACATGGTTTTGGCACATTATTCATCAAGGCATCTTGCAAGATATGCGTATGTGGCAAGAGGTATCAATATACTTATATCCGGCAGGTTTGAGGAAGTTATCAGCCACGAATACGAGAGGATATGTCCGAACTGCGGGCGTGTCATTCCGGGAACAAAGACCTGTCCCAAATGCTCCGGAGAAGGTCGCTTTTTGGGAGTGTTTCTTAAAATGGCGAAGCCTCATAAGAAGCAGTTTTTCGGGATTTTTTTCCTGATGATCATGGCTGCTGTTACAACGCTTCTCAATCCGGAGGTGCAAAAGCATCTTATCAATAATGTTCTTGAGGGCGGCGGAGATATGGCTACTGCTCTCAGATTTCTTGCACTGATGTTCCTGCTCAGTGCGGGCATTGTGATAGTAAATGTCATGAAGAGCAATGCCTCTGCAAGACTCGGTTCAAGGATCGCATCGGATCTCAGAGGACAGCTCTTTGAAAAATACCAGAAGCTTCCCTTAAGCTTTATCAATGACAGAAGACCCGGAGAATTGCTGAACAGGATCACACAGGATACCAGATATATATCTGATTTCATGGCTGATGTTTTCTGCAATCTTTTTGCCATACTCTTTATTTTTATCTGGGATGTGATCTTCATGCTTGTCATAAATACCAAGCTTGCTCTTATCACATTTATCCTTGTGCCTGTTGTTTCGATCATCATGATTTCCTTCAGAAAGACCATGGGGAGGATCTTTCATCTTCAGTATAAGAAGAATGATGATGTATCCAGCGATCTTCAGGATGTCATATCCGGAATGAGGGTGGTCAAGACATACGGTAAGGAGAAGGATGAATCGGAAAGATTCAAGCGTGTTGCCGGAGATTTTGCTCTTATCCAGAAGAGGAATGAAAGATTCTGGGCAGGATTTGATCTTATCGTTTCATTTCTCATGGGACTTGGCGTTGTTGTGGTGGTTTATTTCGGAGGCCTTGATGTTTTGGGCGGAAGCATGTCTGCAGGCGAATTGTATCAGTTCATCACCTATACACTGCTTCTTTTCCAGTATGTAGGATGGCTTGGAAGGCTTCCGAGGGAAATAACCAGACTGACCAGCTCACTTGAGCGTATCTATGATATTCTTGCACAGGATGTGGAGGAAGAAGATAAAGACCTTAAGGAATTTGACATCAGGGGCGAGATCACCTTCGATCATGCGACCTTCGGGTATAAGTCCTACCAGCCCGTTCTGGAAGACATCAATGCCGTGATAAAGCCCGGGGAAATGATAGGTATAGTCGGTGCATCGGGTACCGGAAAATCAACTCTTATCAATCTGCTCATGAGATTATATGAGATCGATGACGGACGCATACTTGTTGACGGGACCGATATGAAGGACATCTCGCAAAAGTCATATCATTCACAGCTGGGTGTTGTGCTTCAGGAGACATTTCTTTTTTCCGGAACGATACTTGATAATATAAAATTTTCCAAGCCGGATGCTTCTGCCTTGGAGATAATAAAGGCTGCAAAGCTTGCAAATGCTCATGATTTTATCACAAGGCTTCCGGACGGTTACAATACATATGTAGGAGAAAAAGGATATACATTATCGGGAGGGGAGCGTCAGAGAATCGCGATCGCAAGGGCTATCCTTCCGAATCCAAATATCCTTATACTTGATGAGGCAACAGCAAGCCTTGATACCGAGAATGAGTTCATGATCCAGAAGGCACTTGAGAGACTTACAAAGGGCAAGACCACATTTGCAATAGCACACAGACTTTCAACTCTTAAGAATGCAGACAGGATAATGGTAATAGACGGACATCATATTGCTGAGATAGGAACCCATTCCGAATTGTTGGAAAGAAAGGGAATATATTATAATCTTTACAATGCACAGATACAGACCTGACAAAACGATTATGAAAAAAGTATTTGGGATCATAGGGATCATACTGTTTTTTGCAAGCTTTTTGCCTTATTTTTCTATCGCATCCGCAGCAGCGCTCGGAGTTCAAAAAGGGCTGTTTGGCGGAGAAACGATCTTCGGATTGGAAGCGGCAATAGAAACACTTATCTGGTTATGTATCATTCCGATAATTCCCGTCTGTCTTATTTATGAGATCTTCTTTTTTATCTTTTTCATTTATCGTAAAAAACGAAAGCTCCTTATCAGGGCTTCCGGAGTTGCGGTAGTGGCAGCCGGCCTTTCAATCGCAGTACCCTGTATTATTTTTGCATTCAAAGAAAGAGATCTGATTAGGCAGAGCGTTCCTGTGATCAGGGAATACCTTGCAGAAAAATACGGGGATGGGATGGTTGAGAATATAGATATAAAGCTTGACAGCTATTCGGATGAAAGCTTCCGGGTTTATTCTTCCGTGCTGCCAAACGGAAGAAGCTTTAATGTGTATGCAACTTTCTCAGATTCGGATGATTCCCCATATGATGATGATCTTGTGAACACATTCAGGGGGATAGGCGATGAATTTGATGATGCTTTTGCTTCATATCTTGCAAAGGAATTTGATTTGCCCGAAAATATCACTCCGATGTTCTTCATCGAATCCATAGATTTTACCGGATATGAATACGGGGATGATTATTCAATGCTCTTTCCGTCGGTATCATACAGGCTGTCCGGATTTTTGATCGATCACGAGGAACTAAATGATGATATCGTTATAGCAGAGACCAGGATGATATGGAATGATTACGTTGCATATTCCGGTGTTCCGATAACGGATTGGCTTCATTTTGTCATGAAGCTTAACGGAGAAAATGCTTACAGTGTTCAGGTAGATCCTCCGGCAGATTATAACGGCGGGAATCCGACAATGTCATTCTCATTATATAAGCCCGTGATCGTAGACAGTGATCTGGACGGAAAAAAACTGTTCATTGAAGAAATCTGATCTTCCGTTTATATAGCAAATAAAGAATTTTTTACCCTCCAGTCCGGCGAGCCCGGAAGGGAGGGTATTTTTGCGTGCAGATAAATACGTATTTTCGGCAACTTATGTACCCTGCATGGCATCTTACGTGTACGCATATTGTTATCTGAAAAAGTCTTTGTTATCTTCGGATTCAGAAGAACGGATCAGCATATCAGGGAGGTGCATGATGATAAATTGCAGTCAGGTTTATAAGAGCTATTCAGGTAAAAATGTATTATCCGGAATAGATATGTGTATCGGAAAGGGTGAGATATTCGGACTTCTTGGCCCGTCCGGAGCCGGTAAGACAACCCTCATCAGGATACTTACGGGTCAGCTTGAATTCGATAAAGGAATGGTTTCCGTGTTCGATAAGGATGTACGTGATCTAAGCGGCAGTGACAGAAAAAGGATCGGAATAATGATGGACAGTTTCGGGATTTATGAAAGGTTTTCCTGCGCGGATAATCTTAAGCTCTTTGCGGATATATACGGAGTAAAGAAAGACGCGATCGGTAAGGTGCTTGATGAAGTCGGCCTCGGAGATTCTTACGGCAAACAGGCATCAGCTCTTTCTAAGGGAATGAGAGCAAGGCTTATGCTCGCAAGAGTATTTATGCATTCTCCGGATATCATGTTTCTCGATGAACCGACAAGCGGTCTCGATCCTCAGACAATGAAGCAGATCCATAAAATGATATTAAAAAAGAAAGATGAGGGATGCACCATATTCCTGACCACCCACAATATGGAGGAGGCTCAGGCGCTGTGCGATAAGGTGTCCCTCCTTAATGAGGGAGTGATAGTAGAATGCGGCGAGCCCGAAAAGATCTGCAGAAAATATGATCATAAAAAGAAAATAAGGATACATCTGATATCGGGTGAGAATATGGAATTCGCTGCAAACGGAGATTCTGCGGATGCGATCTTTGAATTGATGAAAAAAGGAATAGTACAGACGATCCATTCCTCGGAACCGGATCTTGAAACTGTATTTTTGGAACTGACGGGAAGAAAGCTGGAGGAGGCA
>OCVV011361212.1_pt1 | contig 15596 bp, 14 predicted proteins | sample 1539721 | NCBI WGS metagenome assembly OCVV01 (sample SAMN02144230, study PRJEB22623) | gut metagenome | biome: sheep rumen | host: Ovis aries | place: New Zealand
GCAAACGGTTCGAGATAAAAACCGACCGCGTAGTCGAGCTTTTTAGGATCGTCCTTGTTTAGACGGGCTTCGATTCCGACTGCGGAACGGGTCTGCGCCGACTGCAGCATGAATACGGAAAGATTGCGGCCCATGCTTTCGGAAACCGCTTCGATAATGCTCTGGTTCACGCGTTTGCCGCGTTCATCGAGCGTAACGGCTTCAAAACGCTGCGGGGAAAGCGCCGGTTCGAACTTCTTGTTCTTCTGGATTTCTTCCTGCGGAATCATGGCGCGGACAAGGCCTTGCGGAGTCGAATCCGCTTCGGCGTAGGTGATGTCGCCGTCGAAGGTCACCTTGACGCAAACCGTACCCATAAACTTGAGGCTTGACGAAAGGAAGAGCGAAGCGATAGAAGTTTCGGCGAGAAGCTTCAGGGCTTCCGACGAGGCGTTGTGCATCACGCCGATTTCTTCCGCAGTGCGGGTGATGTCGGCGAGGACAAGGCGAAATGGAACATGAGAGCCGGTGGCTCGAATTAAGCGGTCTTTTTGATCGATATCCATGCCGCCAAATATAGAAATTATTGATAGCCTAGGCCTGGGTGTACGACTTGAACCATTCTGCGAATCGGGCGATGCCCGTATCGAGGTCTACGGAAGGTTTGTATCCGGTTTCCTTTTCCAGAGAGTCCGTATCGGCCCAGGTGATTTCCACGTCGCCAGGTTGCATGGGCATCATGATCTTTTCGGCCACTTTCCCAAAGTTCTTTTCGAGGGTGGCGATAAAGTCCATGAGCTTGATCGGCTGGCCGCGTCCGATGTTGTACAGGCGGTTCAGCGGGGCGGGCTTTTCGGCTCCGTTGTAGGCGATTCGGCGGATCCCTTCGACGATATCGTCGATATAGGTGAAATCGCGCATCATCTTGCCGTTATTGAAAACCTTAATCGGTTTGTCGTGTGTGATGGCATCGGCGAAGAGCCAAGGAGACATGTCGGGTCTGCCCCAAGGTCCGTAAACGGTAAAGAATCGAAGCCCCGTCAGGTTCAGCTGGAACAGATGATGGTAGGTCTCTGCCATCAGTTCGTTCGACCGCTTGGTCGCGGCGTAAAGGCTCGAAGGCTTTTCAACGCGGTCCGTGGTGCGGAAAGGTGTTTCCGTATTACGTCCGTAAACGCTCGAAGAAGAGGCGTACACCAAATGCTTCGGCGGATAGGCTCTCGCGCATTCGAGAATGTTCAAGAATCCCGTAATGTTCGAATCCACATAGCTCTGCGGATTGATGAGGCTGTAGCGAACGCCTGCCTGGGCGGCAAGGTTCACGACAATATCAAAGGCGTGTTCTTTGAACAGGGCAAGGAGCGTCTCCTTGTCGGTCAGGTTGCATTCGACAAAGTGAAAATGTTCCTGAGGAATGCGGGCTAAACGATCGTGCTTCAGCTTTGGCGTGTAATAATCATTCAGGTTATCGATTCCGACGACTTCATGACCGTCTCTTAAAAAGGCAAGGGCCGTTTCACAACCGATAAATCCAGCCGCCCCTGTAACAAGAATTTTCATACTTAGAATCCTATGCCAATAGAAATGAACGGGGACGACATCAGGTCAAAGTCTGCCATAAATTCGTCGTCATCGTTTTCCCAGTTATCCGAAGAATAGGTGTGCCAATAAACATGAGTCGAACGGACGCCACCGAGAATGGCAAAATGGCGAAGGTTCAGCTGAAGGCCGATTCCTCGGACATATCCGTAAAGCGGTGTGCTCATGTAATAGTCATCGATCAGGTTCAATCCGCTCATGAGCCCTGCGAACCCGATAGCGCGGAGCTGGTAGTTTTTAGCGGTCAGGAACGAAAATCCCACTTCGACTCCGAGTTGCAACTGGATCGTATGGGAGTTCATCGATTCCTTTTTTGCGGAAGCGTCGCGCGGTTCATATTCGATGCTGATTTCTCGGTAGCCAAGAACGCCAAAAAGGGAAACCCATTCGTTTAAGCTGTACTGACCGGTAACCCCGAGCATGTGGGCGACATCCAGGTCCGCGTTGAATCGCTTTCCCTTGCGGGACATGTTCGTTTCGAGGTTGGAAGAGCTCAGGTATCCAAATTCATAGGTAAGTCCAAGACGGATCGGGTGCGTCTTATAGAGAGGCGCCTGGGATGAATCTTCTTTCTGGACCGTGGAATTCTGGGTAGGAAGGGAACCTTTTGCGCTGTCGGAAGCAGCAAATACGGAATTTGCTGCCAAAAAAAGGCTGGCGGCAAGGATAATCGCGCGGGATGGATAGCTCCAAATACTCATTTGTCTTTAAGTTTACAATTTTTAGGGCGTGTTGCGAGGAAATTTTCGCATAAAATTGCGAAAAAATCCGTTATTTCGAGTCCAAATTGCCAAATTTTGTTTATTTTCAATCTGACTTTATTTTACTGGAGTTTTCCGCATGAAAAAGAAATCCCTTCTGGTTCTCGGCGCTTGCGCGCTTTCGTTGATGTTTACCGCATGCTCGGACGAAATGGATCCGAATGACCCGGCTTCTGTCCGCAAGTATTTGACCAAGCAGAAAATTCCGTTTACCCCGAACAAGTTTATTTCGTTCGTGACGCCGGGCGATACCGCGAGCATGAGCCTTTTCCTCAAGGCCGCTTACGACATTAACTCGACGGATGACAATGGCAACTCCGCTGTCGCGATTGCCGTGAACAAGGGAAAAATCGACGTTCTCCAATATTTGGCCGATCATGGCGCAAAACTCGACGGTTCGAACAGCGCCGGCAAAACCTATCTGGAAGATGCAATCGAACGCCAGAATAAGGAAGTCGTCGAATTCCTCGTGAACAAGATGAAGGAAACCGGTGAAATTGCCAATACGGCAGCCGCTGTCGCTTTGGCCGCAAAGATCGGTGCTGCGGATATTTTGAAGATTCTCGGCGATGCGGGTGCTCCTCTCGAAGTCCGCGGTGCGGATACTTACTATCCGATTCACCTTGCGGTGAAGGGTGGAAATTACGACGCCATGGTTTACCTTGTCGAAAAGGGTGTCGATGTGAACGCCAAGTGCGGTCAGGGATACTCGGTTCTTGACTGGGCGAAGAACGAAGGCTATACCCGTCTGATTGCATATTTGAAGAAGCATGGCGCCAAGAATACGCCGGCTTACATCAAGGAATTCGGTCGTTAAGGATTCGCTTTTAATCTTGAAAACGCCTAGCTCGATGCTGGGCGTTTTTTGTATTTTTATAATCATGAAGAAATTCCTTCCCCTATTTTTCCTTTTGAGCTTGGGAGTGACCTTCGCTGCGGAAACCGTCGATGGTGTTCGCAGGCAGATCAAAGCGGTCAACGAAGAAACTGCCCGTGAAAAGAAATTGCATGCCGACGAAAAGAAACGTCATGAGGATTTTATCAAGTCCGGACGTGATAAGGTCGTTTCGCTGAACAATCAAAAGAAATCTCTCCGCACAGAGATTGAAACGATGAAGGCGGAACTCGCCCGTTTGAATGAGGCGCGCAATAAGTCCGCGGGAGTCGCCCATTGGTACGAAGCCCGTAAGCAGAAATACGCCCAGGATCTTGCCAAGGTCATCGAAGGACTCGTTCCGTATTTTGAAGCGGACTTCCCGTACCGCGCAACGGAAACGGCCGAAAGCTTAAAGGAAATGGCTTCGGAACTTCGCAAGGGAGTGATTGCTCCGGATGACGCTCTGGGCCGAGTGCTCGAAGTGTTTATGGAACGCATCCGGATGGGTTATACGACGGAATCCTGGGACGGATATTTGACCGATGCGGAAACCGGCAAGCAGATGCAGGGCAAGTATTTCCGCTATGGGGCTGTCGCCGCGATCTTTGAAAGTGCGGACCAGACGGAATACTATTGGTTGGATCATGTAAATGGAGCTTACAATTGGAAAAAGGTTCCGGCATCTTTGGAACTCCGCGCCCAGGTGAAGGATGCGTTCCGCGTTGCGGAAGGAAAGGCGGCTCCGCATATTGTCAGGGTTCCGGTTCCTGCGGAAAAGGTTTCGGAAGCAGAAACGCGGTCTGAATCGGTCAGTAAGGAGGTGAAAAAGTGATGCTCTCCTTGAAAAATGTTTTGATTTCTTGCGCTCTTGTTTCGGGGTTCGCTTTGGCTCAGACTCCGCTGGGCGGCGATGTAAACGGCGATAAGCTTGTTCGGGAACGTGCCGAATTGAACAAGGCGAAAGCCGAGCTTGAAGAAGCGCGTCAAAAGCGCGATATGGAAGTGGCTTCCCGCTGGAATGATCGCGAAAAGGCAAACCAGGAACGAGAACTTTTTAACCAGAAGTACGAAGAGGCGAAAGACGAACTCGATCGCCTGATGGAAGAACGCGTTCGCCTGGAAGAAAACGTGCGCGTTGCCCGTGAAGACTTGGCGCAGGTGAAGGCGAATACGGAATCAAAACGCTCCGAATATATGGCTCTTGCCGCGGACAAGGGAATTCTGGAACCGATGTCCCAGCTGAAGGACCGAGGAATTCCGTTCCAGATTCCGCAGCGAATCGATGAATTCAATCGGACGGAAAAGAGCATGGCGCTTTACCGCGACGATCCGATGCGCATTGCAAACAGTGTCATTGAACTTGCGAAAAAGGAACTTGCCTTTAGCCGCGAAATCGAATGGAAAAAGGGCGAGTTGATTTTTGGAAGCCGAGTTGCTTTTGGCGAAGAACTTCGTTTGGGCGGAATCTATGCGATGCGAGCCTCTTCGGGTTCGGACAGTTCGGTCTCGATGATGCTCCCGGCTCCGGGAGATAAGGGCCAGATCTTTACGTGGCACGAGATGAATACGGCGGAACCGCGTAAGGAAGTGAATGAAGCTTTCCGGATGGCGAAAGACTCTGCATTTGCCATGGTGCCTGTGGATGTGCTTTTGAGCACGACGCTCTCTACGGAACTCGTGAACTCGGAAGAAAAGACGTGGATGGACCGCGTTAAACAGGCGTTCCACGACGGCGGTATCTTGATGTACCCGATCGCCGCACTTTTGCTTTTAGGCTTGTTGATCGTTCTTGAACGAATCGTCGTGCTTTCGATCAAAGGGGCTTCTCTTCGTTACCGTAAAGTGCTGAAACTTGCTTCGGAAGGAAAAATGGATGAAGCTCGCGAGCTTTCGAAAAAGCTTCACGGTTCGATTGGCAAAGTGGTGAAAACCGGTATGGCTAAGGATTATCCGAACCGTGCTGCTGCTGAAAAGGCGATTGAAGAAGTCTTTGCAGGTGAAGTCCCGACTCTTGAACGCGGGCTTTCGACTCTTTCCGTTTTGGCAACGACGGCTCCTCTTATAGGACTTTTGGGGACGGTGATGGGAATGATCCAGCTGTTCCAGGTCATTACGATGCACGGAACTTCGGATCCGAAACTCCTGGCTGGCGGTATTTCCGTTGCGCTGCTCACGACGGAAGCCGGCCTGATTGTCGCGATTCCTTTGCAGTTCTTGCTCACGTTCCTCACGAACCGTGCCGATACGATTCGCGCTCGAATGGAAAAGGCTGGACTTGCTGTTTTAAATTCCCGCTGGATTCAGGGCTAAAATGACAAAGCTTTCGGCATTAGAAGAAATTCGCGCCTTGCTGGTGCAGGGAGGTTGGGTTTTACTCCCGATCTTCCTTCTTGGCCTGTTTGCGTGGATTCTTTTGTTCGAACGTTACTTTGTGTACCGTCGGGCCAAAAGCCGTGGCGAACATGGAATGCTTGCGACTCTTCAAAAATCCATTTTGGACGCGGTAAGCCTTGGACGTACCGCCGTTGACAATAGTTTAAAGCTTGCGACGCATTCCTACGATGTGGAATTCGACAAGGCGTTTCCGACGATTTCCGTTTGTGCGTCGCTTGCACCGATGCTTGGACTTTTAGGAACGGTTTCTGGCATGGTGCACGTCTTTAGCACAATCCAGCTTTTTGGCTTTGGAAACCCGGTGTTAATCGCCGATGGAATTTCGGAAGCGTTGCTGACGACGCAGGCGGGACTTCTGGTGTCGTTCCCGATTGTGCTCGCCAATAATCAGCTGCTTTCTCGGCTCAATCATTTGAAAGCGAAGTGTTGGAAAGAAGCTTTGCAGTTCGAAAATGAAAAGCTTTCTGCGGAGGGTTTATGAGTTTTATCCGCCCCAGACGTCGCCGTTTTGGCGGTATCGATATTTCTCCGATGATGGACATGACGTTCATCCTCTTGATTTTCTTTATTGTGACGTCGACGTTTACGCGTGAAACGGGCATTGACGTTTCCAAGCCAAAGGCGAGTACGGTCAAGGAACTTTCCAAGGAAAGCATTCTGATCGGGATTACGCGGCAAGGAACGGTTCACATTAATGAAACCCAGGTGAACCTGTCTTCGTTACAGACGATCCTCCGCCAGATGATGAACGAAGCGCCCGATCGCCCGGTGATTATTGTTTCGGATCGCGATGCGCCTTCTGGAAAGATTGTGGATGTTTTGGATGAATGCAACCTTGCGCATGTGCGTAAAGTTTCCATTTCGGCGTCGAAGGAGTAGCGGTTGAAGAAGCTTTCCGGAATTCTGTTTCGTTCCAGATGGTTTTTTGCCGTCGTTTTTGCGCTTGTCGTGAATACGTTCTTCTTTTTGGCGATTCCTGTTTTGAACGTTTTGCTGTTCCGCGATCATGGGGCTCCTAAGAAGCCTTCGATTGAAGCGATTACGGAAGTGGAAACCGTGGTCAAGGAAAAGAAAAAAACGCAACCTCAGAAGATGATTCACAAGATCATTCAGACGAACAAGTTTAAAGTGACGAGCACTTCGAACAGTGCGCGTTCCAATTCCAATTTTGCCATGGACCTTTCGCTCTCTCGCGGTGACGGCTCGGGCGATGGCGTGGAAGTCGGCGCCGGTGGCGGAATGCAGAATGTGGTCTATGAAGCGGGAGATGTGGACGAAGAAGCCCAGGCACTCAAGACGGTGAACCCGGAATACCCGTCGCGTGCAAAAAAACTCGGCATTGCGGGATATGTAAAGGTTTACATGGTAATCGATGTTTACGGCAATGTGACGAATTTGAAAGTGCTGTCCGTGGATCCTGCCGGATACGGCTTTGAAACGGAAGCTCTCAAGGCGATTCGAAGCTGGAAGTTTGAACCTGCAAAACTCGGCCATTATCCGGTGGCGCAAAAGGCGACGAAGGAGTTCAAGTTTGTTCCGTAAGATCTTGAAATTCCGGTCCGTGAATTTGTTTGCAGTTTGCTTGGCTGCGGTTTTTGCGTTCTGCCCAAAATCTTTTGCGCAGGATTACTTTAAAGTGGCGAACGAACTTTACGACAAGGGCGAATACAAGCAGGCTGTCAAGATGTACCGCGCAGCCATTCAGGACGGCCGTTATGAACCGTTTGCATGGTTCAATCTGGGTAACACTTTGGTGCAACTCGGAAAGAATAACGTGGCGATGGTCGCGTACAAGCGTACGGTGGAGCTCATGCCGGAATTTACCAAGGCTTGGGTCTTGCTCGGGGACTTGTATTACCTAGGTTCCGATTACGGACTTGCCATTGTCGCGTACAAGCGTGCGCTTGAACTCGGCGAAGATACGGATCATATTCATTATGCGCTTGGCGAATGCTTTATTAAATCGCGGAGCCTTGCTCTGGCGCAAAAGCATTTTGAAGCGGCGACCCGTTTGAATCCGGACCGGATTGATGCTTGGTATGGCCTTGCCGAAGTTTATGAAAAGCTCGGCGATTACGAATATGCCGTTAAAACGTTAAAGCGGGCTGTGGACAATTCGGCGGCCGCCGGAGCGGATGTCCATTATACGCTTTCGCATTATTACACTCGGATGGAAATGCCGAAAAAGGCAATCCGGGAAATGGAAAACGGGCTTTTAATCGATCCGCAGAACACTTCGGCTCGGCGTTATTTGGCTCATATGTACATGGAAGATGCTTCGCCGTGGATGGCCATTTTTACTCTGGAAGAAGGACTCCGCTTTAAGAAGGATTCGGACCAGTTGTATGTGGATTTGGGGCAGATTTATTTTTCGCAGAATCGTTATGAGGAAGCTCTCGAAAATTACATGAACGCATGGAAAATGGGAAATTCTCAAGGACGCATTGGGGCTGAAAATGTAGGCAACGCTTACTACAATGCGGGGGATGAAGCGAAAGCGCAATCTATCTATCAACGTATTATTGGAAAAAAGTAAATGACAAAGCAAAAAAAAGTGTGGAAGTCCGCTGCTCTCGAAGAATCGAACCGCAGTGCTGCTGACAAAATCCGTGAAGTCCTTTTGACGGTCGCCAAGGGTTACCATGACGCCATCGATGATGCGGGTGAACTTTATGAAGTTCTTGCGGACCAGTTTGAAAAGATCGAGGCCCTGAAGGAAGACCGTGAACGTTTGGAAATGCTCGCCTGGTTTATGAACTGCAGCGCATTCTTTGAAATCCCGGAATCCGAAGACGAACTTGAAATGGCTGTGGAAGAACTTTTTGGTGCGGCCATTGACCTGTTTGTGGAAAAGGCGAAGTCTTTCGAAGACCGTGAATATGTGATGAGCCTTTTGCACGATCTGGTTGTGAACTCGGTTGGCGAAGAACCTCGCACGGAGCTGTTCCTTTCGGCCCATGACTTCCTTTCTGCAGAAGAACTGGAAAAGGTGATGCAGGAAGTGGTTTCGACCGTGACTTCGCACGAACTGGAAAATGAAGGCGAAATTTACGCAGGATTGATGGACTTGGCCGACGGAGCGGGCAATCCGCAGCAGTACGAAAAATTTGCCTACCTCGCCGATCCGGAACATTCGAACAAGACAAATATCGACGTGGCAAACGCTTATTACGTTGCCGATGACTTGGCGAATGCGAACCGTGTTCTTGCCGAAGTCAAGAATCCTATGGGGAGCGATGAAGAAGAATTTTTGGACTTGAAAGTCGGCATGCTCTTTAAGGAAGAGAAGAAAAAAGAAGCCTTGGAACTGGCCGAACAGCTCTATGAAAAATTCCCTAAAGAATATCACTTGATGAGTCTTTGCCAGGTTGTTTCGGAAAAGCGTAAAGAGGAACTTTTGGATGCGCATGAAAAGTTCCGCCTGAATGAAAACGTGAATCCGGACTATGTGAACATGCTCGCCACGATGAATGAATTTGACAGGCTTTCGAAATATCTAGACGCGAACGCTTCCGAAATTCGCAAAATGGATGGCCAGCTGCGCGAAAATCTCGCTCAGCGGTTGGAATCCTTGAATCGCAAGGATTTGGCGAAGAAGTTCCGCACGATCTAATTAGCCCACATTTGTGCTGAATCCTAATGGATTTTAGCATTCCTGTTCAATCCATACGCACCATCCCCCTATCGGGCGAGTTGCTTGACAAATACTTTCTGTAAGGAATGCTCAGAACCGACCTGTACGGAGAGTATGTAACTTCCTGCAGGGAGTTTGGCGGTATTGAAGCAGAGTGCTCCGCCGGCATAGCTATTGCTGAAGTCGAGGACGACCTTCCCCTGCATGCTGAACACTTTTGCGCTTATGGCGGTACCATTGACCTTGACTGGTACAGATATTCGGTCTGCGTTTACGACAGCCTTCCCGATAACAGATGATGTTGCTGCAACAGCATCGATTGCGTCGGTCGAAGAACTCGACTCGACAGCACTAGAACTCGATATAGCTTCGCTTGAGGAACTTTCGGGTGTTTCGCTGCTGGAACTGATCGTAGATACGACCGGATTGATCTTGTCGCCTAAGACCTCGATCATCTTTTCGGCATAGCGTTTACCGAAGTCGCGGTATTCCTGCGAGGTAAAGTGCACGTTTTGGCCATCGCCCAGAACTTGGTTGAACCCTTCGGAAGAGACCACGTAGAAGTTGGAGGACTGCTGTGGGAGTTTCGCAATGTTGCCGTTGGCACTGGAAGCGGTACCGCTACGCAGCACCTCGCCTGCAAGGAATGGAATGTCGTTTCCGAGATCCAAGTCCTTGATAATGTTGTCGTAAACATTCTTGACCGCAGAAGGCCATTGGTCGTCATCGGCATCCGTTTCACCCTGATGGAAGATGATGCCCTTGATGACTCCTTCTTCCTGAGCCTTCTTGGCCATCTCGATCAAACGAGCATACGGATTGCCCCCATAGGTGTTGATTCGCTGGGTCATCCAGCTTTGCTGAGACTTCGCATAACTTGCGTAGTTATCCTTGTCGAATAGCTTGATACTGCAACCGGCAACTGCGACCACGATGATACCCACCCGAATTTGGGAATCCGTCTTTTCGACCATGGTACGCCCGAAATAGTCGGCAGGGCCAAGTTTAGCACCCATACAATGGGCTAGTGGGGGAATCGCCTTGATCCATTTTCCCATGGACGCGCCTTGGTTACAAGACCCCGCATCTGCAGACCAGAGCAACTGGAAACGCTCGTCGACAGTTTTGTCCTGTGTCTCAATGTCGCCCTGTCCTTCCATATTGGACTGGCCGAAAGCGAGATAAATGTGGAAGTTTGGATCCGGGGCTGCATACACGATCGAGGCTGCACAGACCGCCAAAATCAATTTTTTGATTCTCATTTGATCTACTCCATAAGCAATGGCAGAACCAACTCTATCCTGCTGCATGTTAATATAGTTTAACACCTGTCCTAAAAAGTCCTTATATGGCAATTTATCGGGTATTCCGAGGAATGCGAATACACAGCAAGACTGAGCGAATTCAAAATTAGAAAGATACACAAAAAGCACTCGCAATCGCGAGTGCTTTCTGTGAAGCTTTGAGAATTACTTCAAGAAGGAGAGGATAGCGTCACCCATAGCGGTGGTGCCGACCTTCTTGTCGCCTTCCTTCCAGATTTCACCCGTGCGGTAACCGGCGCTGATCGCCTTTTCCACAGCGGTTTCGATCGCCTTAGCTGCTTCTTCTTCCTTGAAGGAGTAGCGGAGCATGAGGGCGACAGAAAGGATCTGGGCGAGCGGGTTTGCGATACCCTTGCCAGCGATGTCCGGAGCGGAACCGCCTGCCGGTTCATAGAGGCCGAAGGAACCTTCAGCGATAGAAGCGGACGGGAGAAGGCCCATGGAACCGGTGAGCATTGCGCATTCGTCGGTCAAAATATCACCGAAGAGGTTCGGGCAAAGGAGAACGTCGAATTCACGCGGACGGCGGAGGAGCTGCATGGCGGCGTTATCCACGTAGAGGTTTTCGAGTTCGACTTCCGGGAATTCGTTGTCGTGAATGTCTTTCACGATTTCGCGCCAGAAAACGCTCGTGGTAAGAACGTTAGCCTTGTCGATGCTTGCAACTTTGTTGCGACGGCCCTTGGCAGCTTCGAATGCGAAACGAGCGATACGTTCGACTTCGTAACGGCTGTACTTCATGGTGTCGTAGCCGATTTCGTCCTTGCCGGAACCTTCGCGACCCTTCGGCTGACCGAAGTAAACGTCGCCCGTGAGTTCGCGGACCGTGAGAATGTTGAAACCGTCACCGACGATGTCTGCACGGAGCGGGCAAGCCGGGGCGAGTTCCTTGTAAACCTTGGCCGGGCGGAGGTTGCAGAAAAGTTTGAAGTGCTTGCGGAGCGGGAGCAGAGCGCCGCGTTCCGGCTGGAGGTTCGGCGGAAGGGATTCCCACTTCGGGCCGCCAACGGAACCGAAGAGAATTGCGTCTGCAGCTTCACCCGTCTTGAGAGTGCTTTCCGGAAGCGGATGCTTAAAATGATCGTAAGCGATACCGCCGACGTCAGCCCATTCCTTTTCGGTGCTGAAGCCGAACTTGTCTGCCACAGCGTCGAGAACGCGGACAGCTTCCTTCATCACTTCCGGACCGATACCGTCGCCCGGGAGAACTGCGATTTTATAATTCTTGCTCATAAATGCAACCTCTTTAATTAAAGTCACGAGAAATTTAGCAAAAAAAAGACGAGCGCCATTCGGCGCCCGTTTTTTTTTGGTTTGGGGTAAGTTAATCCTTGAAAATCTTCATGGAGAATGTGCCTTCCGCAGTGATCGCTCGAACGATGTAGATGCCGCTAGGCATTTTTGCAAGGCTAAATTCCGATTGACCGTTTGCGGAATGGAGAATTTTTTCTCCTTGAATCGAAATAATGTCGACGCGGTTCACCGATGCGCTTCCGATCGTAAGGCGGCTCGTGCCACGGTTGAAGGAAATTCCAGCCGGAAGATGGGTCATCTTGGTGGAAATGGCCGTTCTGTCTTCGTTCGAGGATGAACTATCTTCGCTCGAGGATGAACTGTCTTCTGTCGAGGAAGAACTTTCGACGCCTGCACTGGAGCTGCTTCCGCTATCATCGAGATCAATGATGATCAAGAAGAGATAAGCAACGTCTCCCTTGCTGATGGTATGCGTGCCTGCAGAGAGTGTGGCAGTTACGATTCCTGCGGAAGCCGTGTAACTGGTTCCGTCGATTTTAACGGAGCCGGTGAAGCTCGAAAGGAAGACGAGCTGCATGGTTCCCGACGTGCTAAGCGTGAAGGTGACGGAAGTCGAAGATTCCATCTTGAGGCAACGGGTGAGAGTTTCGCCGTTATAGGTGACAGAACCCTTGCTTGTCGAAAGGCTTCCGATGATATCAAAAACATCGCTATCGACACCGTCTTCGGTGAAGTTGTGGACGATGTCGCCGGTAATGGTTCCGGAAGTCGCAACAGAGCTCGAAGAACCGGTCGAACTGGAAGAGGTTTTAGAACTGCTCGAAGAAACGGAAGAACTCGAAGATGTTGCGGAACTTGAAGAGCCTGTGCTGTAAGAGCTCGTAATCACGATTTCGCCGTCGCCCTGGATGCTCTTCACGGATCCCGTGTAAGATTGCAGTGCGCTCTTGAGAGCGGTATTCACCGCATAGGATTCGTCATCTGCATCGGTGAATGCCCAGTCGAAATCGCCACCGTTCATACGTCCGGCATAGGATTCTACCGTCGTCTTCGCATTTTCCGGAGATTCCGCCGTATAAGAATACATCTTGGAGCCTGTGTCGAAGTTGCTGTAATAATGTCCGCCTTGCTTGGAAGTGATGTTGCTAGGAACGGTCGTGTTTCGGCTAGAAACCACATAGGCGTCGAAGTCCGTGGTCGTCGTAATGCCCATGGAAGATGCGCTGACGGTAGATCCTTTATTCGTGTAAGAGCTTGCGCCGTAAGGAATGAAGGTATAAGTGCCCGTCATGTAGTTGTTGTAAGCTTTGATCGTTCCGCCGTCTTCTTTGCTGAATGTGGCGTTGTCATTGCTTGCCGTGGACGTACCCGCGTAAAGGTCGCTACCCTGCATCGAGGTGAGCATCGGGTATTTGCAGTTACGGAAGTAATTGCCTTCCATGAAGATCGAAGAGCCTTCGGTGCTGCCTGCGCCATACTTTGCATTGCCATCGTAGTAGTTGTTGTAAACGTGGGCGTTGTAGTAGCGCACACGCGGATGGCGGCTGTCGGAATGATCGTACCAGTTGTGATGATAGGTGATGTAGTAATCGGTAGAATTGTAGCTGTAGGTACCTTCGGAAAGGCCGAGAAGATTGCTCTTGCCGTTATCCCAGAAGTGGTTGTAGCTGAAGGTGATGTACGTAGATTTTTTGCAGTCGAGAGAACCGTCTCCCTTTGCCTGGTCGGCGTCGGAACCCGCATCGCCGTAGAAGAAGTCCACGTTGTGCACCCAAATGTAAGCGTTGTTTTGCTGAAGGCCGATATCGTCGCCTTCGTCGCTATCCACATTCATAATGCCGAGATTGCGAATTTCCACGTTTTGCGCGTTCTTTAAACGGATGCCCCAGCCGTTTGCAGTAGCGTCTTCGCCAATGCCTTCGATGGTGAGGTAAGAAGTTTCCGAAGATCCGAGATCGATTACCATGTCGCCTGCGACGAGAGAATCGGAATCGGTGACGTTTCCGATAAAGCGGAAGTCGATCGGGCGGGTTTCATAACCTTTCTTCATGCAGTTCAAAATGCCCTGGAAGCTTTTGCACGTGGTCGTGGTGCCGTTGCTTTTGGTTTGAACGTCGAGTGTGACCGTATTTTTCGTGTTTTCAGAAACGTAAATGACCACAGCGCCGCTCTTGAGCGTACCGTCGGTGTTGTAAGCGCCTGGAACATGTCCGTCGTTAAAGGCGAAACCGGCGCGGTCGTGGGCGATTGCTGTTGCCGTCGTCGTGGCGGATTCCTTTTCCGATCCAGAAGTCACCGCAGCAACTTTGATCGTGTGGGAACCTGCTTTGACGCCCGGGATGTCTGCGCGTACATAAGAGGAATATGTACGGATGAGCGCGTCGTCAATCTTGGTACCGTCGCAATAGACGTTGTAGCTGGAGGCTCCGCTGACCGGAGACCATTCCGCATAAACGGTTTCAAACCAGCCTCCGGATTTGCTGATGGTGAGGGCCTGGGCGGATGTCGCAAGTCCGAATGCGACCGTAGAGAATAATGCGAATTTCTTTAACATAAACACCAATCCTTTCCGTTTTGAGAATGTTCTCAAAAATTAAACATAAACAAAAGGGGGGTGGTGGTCAATGTAAAATTTTATTACATCTGAAAATAGCGAAAATATAACGAAAAACTCCAATTTGGAATATTCGAAAGAAAATGGAAATTGTTCTCAAAAAACAAAAACCGAAACCTGGAGTTTCGGTTGAAAAGAAAAAATGTGAAAAAAAGTCAAATTCCGTAACAATCGTGAGTGTTTTGCCGAACGGCTGCCATTAAATCTTCAAAGGGGACTCCCTGAACTTCGGCGAGAACTTTCCCCGTGTCGGGAATCATCCCGGCGTGGCTTACTTTACCTCGGTGCGGAACAGGGGCAAGGTAGGGGGAATCCGTTTCGAGCAAAAGCCTGTCCAAGGGAACGTGGCTTGCCGCTTTGCGAACTTCGGCGGCGCTTTTAAATGTTAAAATCCCGGTAAAGCCGATATAGACGCGGCAGGGGAGTTTTAAAACTTCATCGACAAAATGCGCACTCGTCGTGCAACTGTGCACATGTAGTGTAGCGCCGCGCAAGTCCGCGTTTTGCAAAACGGATAGGGAATCTTCTTCGGCTTCGCGCAGATGCAGCACAAAAACCTTGTGAAAGGGCTTCCCGATTTCGAGTTGACGTTCGAAGACTTCACGTTGCTTTTCGTGGCTTGCGCATTCGTAATGGTACTCGAAACCGATTTCGCCAATGCCGACCGTTTTATCGCGAGCCCAGAGTTTTAAAAGTTCCTGTTCAACGCGAGAATCGTAGGAATCGGCATTGATCGGATGGACTCCGAAAGATGCGTAAACGTTCGGGTATTTTTCGGAAATGTTCTTGGCGTATTCAAAAGTCGGCTCTTCGCAAGAAACGTGAACGAGCGCATCGGGCTTGGGGTCGACCGTTTTCCACCAAATATCAAAATCCACACCGGACATCTCTGAATAGGCATCCATGTGGCAGTGGGTATCGACAAAATTCATTTGTATTCTATCTCGATGATGCTGTATTCGATCGTACCGCGGGGAACCGTAATCGGGACGATATCGCCTTTCTTTTTACCGATTAAAGCTTGGCCCACCGGAGAGCTCACGCTGATTTTTCCTTGGAGCGGGTCGATTTCTTGAACGCCGACGAGGGTGTAAATGCGCTTCTTTTTGGTTTTGCGGTCTTCGAGGGTGACCGTTGCGCCAAAACGGATGGACCCGTC
>OCVV011338004.1_pt1 | contig 15592 bp, 13 predicted proteins | sample 1539721 | NCBI WGS metagenome assembly OCVV01 (sample SAMN02144230, study PRJEB22623) | gut metagenome | biome: sheep rumen | host: Ovis aries | place: New Zealand
CCACCCGCCCATCTATCCCACGGCGGCCGCCGACCCCGACCGCCTGGACGGCGCCGCGTGGAAGCTGTACAACCTCATCGCGCGGCGCTTCTTGGCGACGCTCATGGAGCCGTCCGTGAGCGAGAGCACCAAGTTCAGCTTCGACGTGAACGGCGAGCCGTTCACCGCGTCCGGCACGGTGCTGGTGAAGCCGGGCTTCCGTCGCGCCTACCCGTTTGGCCTGCGCAAGGACGAGCAGCTGCCGCAGCTTGCCGTGGGAGACTCGTGCGACGTGAGCGACATGGCGCTCGAGGCGAAGCAGACGGAGCCGCCGGCGCGCTACAGCCAGGGTCGCCTGATCCAGGAGATGGAGAAGTGCAACCTGGGCACCAAGTCCACGCGCGCGAGCATCATCCAGCGCCTGTACGACGTGAAGTACCTTAAGAACGACCCCGTGGAGCCCAGCCAGCTTGGCATCGCCGTCATCGAGGCGCTCACGGAGTACGCGCCGCACATCACGAGCCCGGACATGACGGCCGAGCTGGAAAGCGACATGACGGAGGTCGCGCGCGGCGAGGAGACCCAGACCGAGGTCGTGGACCACTCGCGCGCGCTTCTGGCGAGCATGGTGGGGCCGCTCATCGAGCACAAGGACGATCTGGGCGAGGCTATCGCGGACGCGGTCACGGCCGACGCGAAGGTGGGCGTCTGTCCCAAGTGCGGCAAGGACCTCGTCATGAAGACCTCCGCGAAGAACCACTCCAGCTTCATAGGCTGCATGGGCTGGCCGGACTGCGACGTGACCTACCCGGTGCCCAAGGGCCGGGTGCAGGCCATAGAGGGCGAGAAGGGCGTGTGCCCCGTGTGCCACGCCCCGCGCGTGAAGGTGCAGCCGTTCCGCCAGCGCGCGTACGAGATCTGCGTGAACCCGGCTTGCCCCACGAACCGCGAGCCGGACGTGGTGGTGGGCGAGTGCGCGGCGTGCGCCGCGGCCGGCCGCCACGGCGACCTGGTGGCCCACAAGAGCGAGCGCACCGGCAAGCGCTTCATTCGCTGCACCAACTACGAGGAGTGCGGCACGAGCTACCCGCTGCCCCAGCGCGGCGAGCTGCACGCGACGGGCGAGGTGTGCCCGGAGTGCGGCGCCCCCATCGTGGAGGTGGTGACGCAGCGCGGCCCGTGGCGCATCTGCGTGAACATGGACTGCCCCGGCAGGAAGAAGAAGGAGGACGCGAAGGCAGCGCGCGGCACGAAGCGCTCCGGTGCGAAGAAGACGACGTCGAAAAAGACTGCCGCCAAGAAGACGACCGCGAAGAAGTCCGCCGCCACGAGGAAGTCCACCGCGAAGAAAGCGCCTGCGAAAAAGACGACCGCTGCGGACTCTGAGGGCTAGGGGGCAGAGCATGGCTGACGCCCAAACCATGGCCGCGCCCACGGGCCGGCGCGGCACGTTCCTCTCGCTCGAGGGAATCGACGGTTGCGGAAAGTCCACGCAGGCGGCGCTTCTGGCCGATCGCCTGGAGGCGGCCGGGCACGAGGTGGTGCGCCTGCGCGAGCCGGGAGGCACCGCCATAAGCGAGAAGATCAGGAAGATCCTGCTTGACCCCGAAAACGGGGCCATGGCAGACGAGTGCGAGCTGCTGCTGTACGAGGCCAGCCGCGCGCAGCTGGTGCGCGAGGTGATCGCACCGGCCCTTGCGCGCGGGGCCGTCGTGGTGTGCGACCGCTACCTGGACTCCACGTACGCCTACCAGGCGGGAGGGCGCGGGCTCGACGCGGCGCTCGTCGTGCGCTGCAACGAGCTGGGCTCGTGCGGCGTGCTGCCGGACCGCACCCTGGTGCTGGACCTGGATTGCGAGGACGCCCTAGCGCGCGCGACGGCCGGAGGGGCGGACCGCCTGGAGCAGGAGGGCATGCGCTTTCAGGAGCGCGTGCGCGCGGCGTACCTGCGGCTTGCGAAGGCGGAGCCCGCGCGCGTGCGCGTGGTGGACGCCGTCGGGTCGGTCGAGGACGTGGCGGGGCGCGTGGACGCGGCGCTTAGGGACGTGGTGCCGTGCGGGTGCGGGAATGCGGGGGCTGCGCATGAGTAGCGGCCCCGCGAGGCCGGGCACGCCGGCCGTGCCGAAGGTGCTGGCGGGACTTGCCCAGCAGCCGAGGGTGCAGGAGTTTCTCGCCGCGGCGATAGACGAGGGCAGGCTGAGCCACGCGTACCTGTTTCTGGGTGCACCTGGCTCCGGCATGCTCGAGGCCGCGTATGCCGTGGCCCAGGCGCGCGTCTGCCCCAACGGGGGCGACGGCACGTGCGACGAGTGCATACGCGTGGCGCACCGCACGCACCCGGACGTGCACTACCTGAGCCCGCAGAGCGTGACGGGCTACCTCGTGGGACAGATCCGCGAGCTCATCGCGGACGTGGCGCTTGCGCCCATCCGCGCGGCCGGCAAGGTCTACATTCTGGACAACGCGGGGCTCCTGCGCGGCGCCGCGGCAAACGCGCTGCTCAAGACCCTCGAGGAGCCGCCCGAGGGCGTCATGTTCATTCTGATTGCGCGCTCGGCGGCGTCCGTGCTGCCAACGATCGTCTCGCGCTGCCAACAGATTCCGTTCCAGATCGTGAGCCCGGGCGCGGCGGAGCACGCGGTGGAGCTCATGAGCGGCATCGGCGGTGCGGAGGCGCACATTGCGCTGGCCGTGACCCACACGCCGGAGGCGGCGGCGCAGTTTCTGGCGTCCGCGGGGCGGCGCGAGGCGCGTCGCCTGGTGGTGCGCACGTTGGGCGAGCTTGCGCGCGACGACTCGTGGGACGTGCTGACGTCCGCCCGGCGCATCGTGGAGGCGGCCCGCGCGCCGCTTGCGGACGTGAAGAGCGAGCAGGAGGCGGCGCTGGGCGAGAGCGCGGACTACCTTGGCAAGGCGGCCATGCGCCAGGTGGAGGACTCCAACAAGCGCGAGCTCACCGCACGCGAGCGTTCGGGTATGATGGAGACGATCGCCGCGGCGGACTCGCTCCTGAGGGACGTGCTGCTGCGCTGCGAGGGCGTCGGCGAGCCCATCGTGAACGAGGACGCCGCCGACATCGTGGACCGGCTTGCCGCCGGCACCACCACCGAGGGGGTCGTGCGCGCGCTTTCCGCAACCAGCCGCGCCGCGGACGACATATCCCATAACGTGACACCCCAGCTGGCCATCGAGGTCATGCTGCTTGGCGTGAAGGAGGCACTCTCATGCCCACCGTACTAGCGGTGAAGTTCAAATATGCGGCCCACGACCTGTGGTTCGACCCAGGAAAGACCGGCGCCCAGGAGGGCGACCATGTCATCTGCACTACGGAGCGCGGCCAGGAGATCGGCCTTGCGACCATGGACGCAAAGGAGGTCTCTTCGGAGCGCCTGCGCGAGGTGATAGGCGAGGCCGGCAGGCTGCAGCCCGTCGTGCGCGTCGCGACCGACCAGGACCTTGCGCGCGCGGACATGCTGGCGCAGCGCGGGGACGAGGCATTCCCCACGTTCAGCAGGCTCGCGCACGAGTCCGGGCTCGACATGAAGCCCGTGGGTGTTGAGTACCTGTTTGGCGGCGGCAAGGTCGTGTGCTACTTCTCGGCGGAGGACCGCGTGGACTTCCGCCAGCTGGTGCGCGACCTCTCGCGCGAGCTGCACGAGCGCGTGGACATGCGCCAGATCGGTGTGCGCGAGGAGGCCGCCATCGTGGGCGGCTTTGGCCACTGCGGCCAGGAGCTGTGCTGCACGCGCTTTGGCAGGCGCTTCGAGCCGGTCTCGATCCGCATGGCGAAGGAGCAGGACCTGCCCCTCAACTCGTCCAAGATCTCCGGCGCGTGCGGTCGGCTCATGTGCTGCCTGCGCTACGAGTTCGAGGCGTACCGCGACTTCAAGAGCCGCGCGCCCAAGCGCAACGCCGTGATCGACACGCCCCTGGGTAAGGCGAAGATCGTGGAGTACGACACCCCGAAGGAGCAGCTCTGCCTGCGTCTTGAGAACGGCAAGCAGGTCCGCGTCGCCCTTGCGGACATGGAGGCGTCGCCGGCCGCGCACAAGAAGAGCGAGGAGCTGGGCTGCGCCTGCCGTCCCGACACCGTGACCCGCTCCGCGCTGGAGAAGCTGCAGTCCCCCGAGGTGCAGATGGCCCTGGCCGAGCTCGACCGCAAGAACGGCGTCGCCCCCGCAGAGACGTACGACGACTCCGACATCTTCGTCGAGTCGCGCCCGCGCAGGCGCCGCCGCTCCGGCGGGCAGGCGCAGGATGCCGCGGCCGGTGCCGCCCAGCGCCCGCGTCCCAAGCACGCGAAGCCCGCGCCGGAGGCCTCTGCTGACGGCGCCTCCGCCGACAAGGCGCCGCGCCGTCGCCGCCGCAAGAAGTCGGCGGAGGGAGATGCGCAGCCTCAGGACGGCACGCCTAAGGGCGAGCGTCGCCAGGGCGAGAAGGACGCGGCCTCCCAGGCCCCGACCCGCTCGGGCGGCATGCACCGCCGTCGTCACCACCGCACGGCCGAGGGCGACGCCACCCCCCAGGACGGAAGGGCGCAGTCTCGTGCGGACGGCCAGGCTCGTCCCCAGAGGCAGAGGGGAGGGGCGCCAAAGCCGGAGGGCGGCAAGCGCCGCCGTCACCCTGGCGACCGCGGTGGCCAGCAGCCCGGCAACGGTGCCGGCAGCCAGCGGCCGCCTCGCGCGAAGGGCGCGTCCTCGCCGTCGGCCGAGGGCTCTGACAAGCCCAGGCGCCGCCGTCGCCATCGCGGCGGAGGCAAGCCGGGCGGAGACTCCTCCGCAAGGCCCTCCGGCAACGGTCCCAAGCCGTCCTCAGAGTAGAGAAGGAACCCCGCGAGCCCCTCAACTCGCGGGGTTCCTCATGTTCCGGACGTCACGTCCTTCTCGACAAAAACAGCACAAGTGTTCTAATCGTCCGCGCGACCGCGCCTACCTGTGCCTGGACCGTCCCGCGCCTCGCCGTGAGGGTCCGCGGACACGCGATGGCGGAATTAATGTCCACTGGCCCTTCCAAACTACGAACAGATGTTCTTAAATGGATGCTGTCGGAGGGGGAACGGTGGACACGTCGCGCAAGATCCTACACTGTGACATGAACGCCTTCTATGCGAGCGTCGAGCAGGCAGAGCGACCGGAGCTCAGGGGGCGCCCGCTTGTCGTGGGCGGAAACGAGGAGCTCAGGCATGGCATAGTGCTGACGGCGAGCTACGAGGCCAAGCGTCGCGGCGTCAAGACGGCCATGGCGCTCTGGCAGGCGCGTCAGGCCTGTCCGGACGCGGTGATCGTCCCGCCGCGCTACGAGCTCTACCGACGCTACTCGAACGCGGCACGCCGCATCTACTACGACTACACGGACCTCGTGGAGCCCTTTGGTCCCGACGAGGCGTGGCTCGACCTCACGGGCTCCATCCACCTGTGGGGAGGCGACGTCCGCTCCGTCGCGGCCTCCATCTCCAACCGCATAAAGCACGAGCTTGGCATAACGTGCTCCATCGGGTACTCGTGGAACAAGATCTTCGCCAAGTTCGGAAGCGACCATGACAAGCCGGACGGCTACATGGAGGTGCTCCCGAACAACGCCCGCGACCTCGTGTGGAAGGCTCCGGTGGGAGACCTCCTCTACGTGGGGCCCGCCACGGAGCACAAGCTCAACCACTTTGGCATCTGGACCATAGGCCAGCTTGCCCGTGCGGATCCCGCCTTCGTCAGGCGAACGCTCGGCAAGCCCGGCCTCGTCATCCAGGCCTTCGCCCAAGGCAGGGACGCGAGCCCCGTCCGGCCGCTCGACCTTGCCATCACGGACACGGAACGGGAGGTGAAGAGCGTGGGCAACGGCATAACCTGCCCTTTCGACGTGGAGGATGCGCGCACGGCCAGGCAGGTGGTCTGGCTCATGGGCGAGTCCGTCTCCCAGAGGCTCAGGCAGCTTGGCCTCATGGCGCGCACCGTTTCGGCAACGGGTCGCGACTTCCGCACGCTCGCCTGCCACAGCCGACAGGCCCAGCTCGACCGTCCCAGCAACATCACGACCGAGATATGCTCCCTCGCCGCGAGCCTCCTCGTGTCGGATTGGGATTTCAGGTACGAGAAGATCCGCGCAATCGGGGTGCGCGCATCGAACCTCGTTCCAGCTATGCGTCCCGTGCAGCTCGACATCGAGGGAGTGGAGGAGAGGCGCCTGCGGCAGCGTTCGCTCGACGAGTCGATGGACGAGCTCAGGCATCGCTTCGGCAACCATGCGGTCAGGCGTGCGTCGGAGCTGCTCGACCCGCGGCTCTCCGGCCTCGATCCCGAGCGCGACCACTTTACCCATCCCGTCTCGTACTTTGCGTGAGGTGAGCCCTTGTGGACGGCATAATCGACAGGAGGAAGCACTATGTGGAGGTCCTTTCGGAGACGGACGTGGAGGGGCGGGTCAAGCCCCTCGAGGTCATATGGGACGACGGGACGCGCTACAAGATAGACCGCGTGCTCGACCGTCGGCAGGCGCACTCGCTCCGCACGGGAGGGACGGGCATGCGCTACACCGTGCGCGTTGCGGGAAGGGATACCTTCCTCTACTACGAGGGGCCGCGGTGGTTCGTCGAGGCGAAGGTGCCACCGTCGTATCTTGGCTAGGCATGGTGTAGAGAACGAAAGGTTCCATTGCGCACTTTGTGTCCAGTGGAGCGGTTATACTCGAAAACAAAGGTCGTAGCTGCGACGATTGGGGATTCATGTCTGACAGGGCATTACATGGGGTTAACCTTTCCGGCTGGCTTACGCTCGAGCCGTGGGTCTCTCCGGTCCTGTTCGCGGACTCCGGGGCTCTGGACGAGGAGAGCCTCGTCCGCTCGCTCGGCAAGCGCCACTATCGCGACCTCGTGAGCGAGCATAGGGCCGACTTCATAAAGCAGGCGGACTTCGTCCATATCGCTGCGCGTGGGTTCAACGCCGTGCGTCTCCCTGTGCCCTGGTACGTCTTTGGGGATGACGGACCCGAGGCCGGTCCGTTCCTCGGCTGCATCGACAAGGTAGACAAGGCCTTCGACTGGGCGGACGAGATTAGCCTCAATCTCGTGCTCGTACTGGACATAGCACCTGGCTCAGCAAGCGACCAGACGTCACTCGTTCGCAACCACGACGACTTCTCCCACTACCGCGACGACATGGTCACCGTTCTCGGCATGCTTGCTAAGCGCTATGCCACCCGCGCGTCCTTCGCGGGCATCGAGGTGGCGGACTCTCCCGTCGCTCAGGTGAGGCATGGCCTCACGCTCACGGACGGCGTCCCGATCCACAGGCTCCGGAACTATTACCGCGATGCCTATGACGCCATCCGTCGCGAGGCGGGAGACGACGTCAGGGTCATCATTCCCGATGCCGGCGAGCCTGCATCGTGGCGTCACTTCATGGCGCACGACCGCTATAAGAACGTGTGGCTTGACTGCCATCTCTACCACTACACGGACAGCGTCAAGACGGCCGGTCCGTCAGGCGTGAGGAGTCTGGTCAACAAGTCCCAGAAGTCGCTTCGTGCCGCAAAGAGGAGCGGACTTCCCGTCATGGTCGGCAAGTGGTCTGCGGCCCTGCCGTTCTCGGACTCCATGACCACCCCGGAGGGACGCATCGCCCTCGAGCGCGTCTACATCTCCGAGCAGCTCAACGCCTTCAAGGACTGCGACGGATGGTTCTATCAGACGTGGAAGACCGACGGCAAGCTCTCGAGCTGGGACGCGAGGATCTCCCTCGCATCCTTTGAGCGAAGGATGCTGGCGTGAGCGCGCCGGCCTCGGGCGTGCTCAGCGTCGTGGGCACCCCCATAGGAAACCTCTCCGACGCGTCGCCGAGGGTCATCCAGACCCTGAAGTCCGCAGACCTCCTGCTCTGCGAGGACACGCGCGTGACAAGCAAGCTCCTTGCTCGCTTCGACGTGCACGTTCCGCTGCAGCGGGCAGACGAGAACGTGCTCGACCAGAGGGTGGAGCCTACGCTCGAGCGTATCGAGGCGGGAGACCGCGTCGCCTTCGTCTCGGACGCCGGCATGCCAGGCGTCTCGGATCCCGGCCAGAGACTGGTGGATGCGGCGCTCGACAGGGGGCTGCGCGTGGAGGTCATTCCGGGACCGTCCGCGGCCATCTGCGCTCTCGTCGCCTCCGGCCTTCCCATGGAGCACTTCTTCTTCGAGGGCTTCCTGCCGCGCAAGGCGGGAGCCATGCGGGCGAGGCTCGAGGAGCTTTCCGTCGTGCCCGGCGCGCTCGTAGTGTACGAGTCGCCGCATCGCGTCGCGACGACGCTGGCGCGCATCGCAGAGGTGCTCCCGGACCGCGAAGTCGCCCTCGTGCGCGAACTCACGAAGGTGCACGAGGAGTGCCTCCGGGGCCGCGCTCCCGAGCTCGCCGCTCTCGTCGCGGAGAGGGACGAGGTCAAGGGCGAGTGCGTCGTCGTAATCGGCGCCCCAACGGAGGAGGAGCTTCTGGGAAGGCGCGATGCGGCAAGCCGGGGAACCCAGTCGCTCGAGGAGGCGATACGCGCCGGCCTCGAGGAGGGCGAGCCCAAGACCAAGCTCGCGAAGCGCCTTGCGAAGTCCTTCTCGCTCACGAAGGCCGAGGCCTACGACGCGATCCTGCGGGAGAGCGATCGATAGCGCCAAGGCACCTACTGGGCGCGGCGTAGAGGTGTCGTGGCGTGCCCCACGCATGCCCCTGCGGACAGGTGGAGCAGATGTGCGCCCTCAACCTGCACGAACCGCGCAGATGCACCTGAGTTACAATTGTCCATCGCGAACGTCGCGGCGACATGCGCCGTCGGCAAGCCAACCATTCCGTCATTAGGAGACCAGCACCATGGCAGACAAGCCCTCGTTCTTCATCACCACGCCAATCTACTACGTCAACGCGAAGCCGCACCTGGGAACCGCGTACTCCACGGTCCTGTGCGACGTGCAGGCACGCTATCGTCGCGCCAAGGGTTACGACGTCAAGTTCCTGACCGGCATGGACGAGCACGGCGAGAAGGTCGAGGAGGCCGCGCGCGAGCACGGCATGGAGCCGCAGGAGTGGTGCGACAGCCAGGCGCCGTACTTCAAGGACCTCTGGAAGACCCTCGAGATCTCGAACGACGACTTCATCCGCACGACCGAGCCGCGCCAGACCCGCGCCGTCCAGTACCTGTGGGAGCGCATGCGCGAGTCCGGCTACATCTACAAGGGCTCCTATGACGGCTGGTACTGCGTGCCCGAGGAGACCTACTTCACCGAGACGCAGGTCGCGCATGCGGACGAGGACCGTCACACCGAGGGCCAGCACCTCTGCCCCGACTGCGGCCGTCCCCTGGAGCGCGTGCAGGAGGAGTCCTGGTTCTTCAAGCTCTCCGCCTTCCAGGACAAGCTGCTGGCGCTCTATGACGAGCATCCCGACTTCGTCCAGCCAGGCTTTCGCATGAACGAGGTCCGCACCTTCGTCGAGGGCGGCCTTCAGGACCTCTCTGTGTCCCGCACGAGCTTCGACTGGGGCATCAAGCTCCCGTTTGACGAGAAGCACGTCACCTACGTGTGGTTCGACGCTCTGCTCAACTACATGACCGCCGTGGGCTATGGCGACCCCAGCGAGGCCGCGAAGAAGGAGCTCGCGTTTCGCTGGCCCGCGCAGTACCACGTCGTGGGCAAGGACATCATCCGCTTCCACTGCGTCATCTGGCCCGCGATGCTCATGGCCATCGGCGAGGCACTGCCCGAGCACGTCTTTGCGCACGGCTTCCTCATGGTCAAGAACGAGGAGACCGGCCAGGGCGAGAAGATGAGCAAGTCTCGCGGAAACGCCATCGCGCCGCAGGAGGTCATCGACCTTCTGGGCGTCGAGGGCTACCGCTACTACTTCATGACCGACGTCAAGCCCGGCGAGGACGGCGCCATCAGCTTCAGCCGCATGGAGCAGGTCTACAACGCCGACCTGGCCAACAGCTGGGGCAATCTCGTGAGCCGCGCCCTCAACATGAGCGTGAAGTACTTCGATGGCAAGAGCCCCGAGGTTCCGGAGGGTTGGGCAGACCGTCCGAACCCGCTCAGGGACGTGGCACTCGGCATCGAGGGCCGCTATGCCGCGCACATGGACAAGATCGAGTACGACGACGCAAAGGACGTCGTGATGGAGCTGGTCCACGCGGCGAACCACTACATCGAGGACTCCGAGCCCTGGAACGTTGCGAAGGATCCCGCTCGCGCGGGCGAGCTGCAGGACATCATCCTGAACCTGCTCGAGACCATCCGCATCTGCGCGCACCTGCTCGCGCCGTTCATGCCCGAGACCTCCGCGGAGGCTCTGCGCCGCATGAGCCACGGTGACGAGGCGGTGACCGATGACCTTGCGGCCGCATGCGAGTGGGGCCAGCTCAAGGGCGGTCTTCCCGTGACCAAGGGCGACGCGCTCTTCCCCCGTCTGGCCAAGAAGTAGCCCATGGCCCAGACGCCGCACTCATGGCTTGCCAACCCGTCCAGGACGCGTGAGGTCCTGGACGGGTTCGGCCTCTACACAAAGCACCGTCTCGGGCAGAACTTCCTGGTGAACGATTCCGTCATAGGACGCATCCTCGACCTGTCGGAGCTGGGCGAGAAGGACGTGGTCTTCGAGGTCGGGCCTGGCATCGGAACGCTCACCGTTGCCATGCTGCCGCATGCCGGGGCGGTGTGCTCCGTCGAGGCGGACAGGACCCTGCCGCCCGTGCTTGCGGAGACCTGCGCGCGCGACTCCGAGCGCTTTGCGCTGATCGAGGGCGACGCCCTCAAGGTCGACGCTGACATGCTGACGGATGCCGTTCGCGAGCTTAGGATCGAGGGTCTCGAGCCCGCTCCGACGAAGCTTGTCTCAAACCTTCCCTACCAGGTGGCGGCGACAATCATCCTGAAGACGTTCGAGCAGATGCCCACGATCAGGCGTGCCGTCGTGATGGTCCAGGCGGAGGTCGCCGACCGCATCGCCGCCAAGCCCGGGAGCAAGACATATGGCGCCTATACGGTGAAGCTCTCTCTCTTGGGAACGGTGACCGGGCGCTTCGAGGTGGGGCCTGGCAACTTCATGCCGCCCCCGCACGTGGACTCTGCCGTCGTGAGGATCGACCGCGACCCCGCGTGCGACCCCGCGACGGGAGAGCCGCTCGCACCGTCGCAGCTCGAAGCAACGAGAAACGTGATCGAAGCCGCGTTCGCGCAGCGTCGCAAGACAATACGAAACTCCATGTCCTCGGCGGGCTTTGCGAAGGATGTGCTGGACGAGGCGCTCTCCGCAACCGGCATTGCACCGACGACGCGCGCGGAGACCCTTGCGACCGAGGACTTCATACGCCTTGCGGACGCGCTGTCCCAGGTGGGGGAGGGGTAGACGTGTCGCAGGAGATGCTGGGCATGGACGCCCTCACGCTCGAGGACGGCGAGCTCTTCCACGACCGAAAGGGCCGTGCGAAGCCGCTGCCTGCGCCGCTCGCCCCCATCGCGGACAGTCACGGCCACCTGACGAGCTTCCGCAGGCACGACGCCTCAATCGCCATCTGCCGGGCCGCGCTGGCGGGAGTCCGCCTGCTGGTGGTGCCCGTCGACCCCGTGGACGAGGTGCCGCGAAAGTTCTCGACGGTGCAGGCGTTGCTCTCGTGGCTGGACGAGCAGGTGGAGCGTGCCGCTGGGCGCCTGGACGAGTGCGCCGAGCACGGGCTTGTTCCCCCGGAGTTTCCCGGTCGGGATGTGCCTGACCTCGTGGACAACGTGCGCATCGTCGCGGGGGTGCATCCCTACGGTGCGGCCGAGCTCACGGACGAGGCGCTGGCCAGGCTCGACGTCCTTCTCGACAGCCCGCGCTGCGTGGGCGTGGGGGAGATAGGCCTCGACTTCGGCCCGTACAACGAGCTTCCCGCGGACGTGCAGGAGGCGGCGTTTCGGGTGCAGCTACGCATTGCGCACGAACGCGATCTGCCCGTTGAGCTGCACATTCGCGACAACCCAGACGACCCCGACGCCCAGGCTCACGTGCTGGCCGCGCGGGTCCTTGCGGAGGAGGGCGTGCCCGAGCGCGGGTGCGACCTGCACTGCTTCACGCAGGGGCCGGACGTGATGGCGCCGTTCGTCGATCTGGGCTGCCACGTGGCGTTTGGCGGCGCAATGACGTTCAACCGCTCGGACGACATCCGCGAGGCGGCGGCGCTGTGCCCGGTGGAACAGCTCCTGTGCGAGACGGACGCCCCGTACATGGCTCCCGTGCCGCTGCGTGGCGAGGAGTGCGAGCCGGCGATGGTCGCGTTCACGCTCGCGAGGCTCGCGGAGGTGCGCGAGGCCGACGGACACGCTCGGCAGTCCACGTACGACGCCTGCTGGAGAAACGCGCGCAGGCTCTTCTCGCTATAGCCCCGGCGTGGTAGCATGACCCAAATCGACGACCCCCCGCGCGCAAGCGTTGGGGGGTCGTGTGCATGTGGGGCGTAACGGATGGCGCGTTGTGGGGCCTTGCGGACGGCATGGCGGAGCTGCTGTGGCCGACGCGCTGCGTGGGCTGCGACATGCCCGGGGAGCTTCTGTGCGCGGACTGTCGCGCCGCGCTGCCGTGGATAGACCAGCGCTGGGCGTGCCCGGTGTGCGGCGCCCCGTTTGGCTGGCTCACGTGCACGGAGTGCGCGCGCGACTGGGAGCTGGCCGGCACCGTGTGCTGCCTGCCGTTTGCGGGGCTCGCGGCGCGCATGATCACCTGCTACAAGGACGAGGGCGAGAAGCGCTTGGCACCGGTGATCGCGGCCGCCATGCTGACCTCTCTTGACGAGGCGTCGTCGTGGCCGGGGGCGGACGGCGGCCCCCGCTTCGACGCGTGCGCCTACGACGGCGTGTGCTTCGTGCCCGCGACGGCCGAGGCGTATGCCAGGCGCGGGTTTGACCACATGGAGTGCGTGGCGGCACTTCTCGCCCGCGGCGCAGGACTGCCGCTTGCGGACGTGCTGGTGAGGCGCTCGGCCCGCGACCAGCGCGAGCTGGGCCGCGACGAGCGCGCAGCGAACCTCGCGGGGACGGTCGGCGTGGTGGAGGACGTGCGGGGCCTCAGGCTGCTTCTGGTGGACGACGTGATCACGACAGGGGCGACGGTGCGCGAGGCGGCGCGTGCCCTGCTGGCTCGAGGCGCGCTGGCCGTGAGCGCGTGCTCGCTCGCACGCGTGTGGTGAGGGTGCGCTGAAAGTGCTGGTATACTATGCAATCGTTCCATCCAGGTCTGTGGTTGCGGGGCGCAGCCCCTAGTCCATGGCAGACGAGGCCAAAGGGATCCACGTAAGCTCGGGCGTGCGCGGCCGAGCGAGCATGGCTCGTCCTAGAAGTCAGTCGCACCGCCCGTAATCCTTCGAGGCATCCGGCCTCCCGGGCGAGAGGGCCAACAGTGGGGGGCCGAGCAGCCCCGAAGCGACGGCCCCGGTGCGCGAGTGTGGGGTCAAATACCAGGTCAGCTGGGTGGGACGCGTTTATGGTCGCACGAGGAGAGGTCCTGGCATGAGCAAAGCCACCCACCGCAACACCGTAGCCGCCGCGGCGGCGCTCGCAGCCTGCGTCGCGCTGGCGGGTTGCTCGGGCCCGCTGTCCGCATTCGCGGGGCCAAAGGCCGGCGTGGGCGAGGCGCTTGCCGCGAAGACCGCCGCGCTCTCGCCAAAGGTGACGTCGACCATAAGCAAGGGCGTGCTCACCGTGGGGATCGACACGCAGGACAGCATGGTGCCGCTGTACGTGGGCTCGAGCTCGGGCAAGGCGTACGGCATGGACGTGGACCTTGCGAGCGCGCTTGCGGACGAGCTTGGCCTGAAGGTGCGCTTCGTGAGCGTGGATGACGCGAACCCCGGCCTGGGCACCACGTGCGACGTGCTGATGGGTGCCGTGGACGGCCAGGTGGGAGGCGCGACGGTCGTGGGCGACTACGCGGAGCAGGCCTCGGCGTTCTTCCACAAGGGCGACACGGGCGTCGCGAAGGTGGACGACCTCTCGTCCAAGTCCGTCGGCGTGCAGATGGGTTCCGTGTCGCAGACCGCGCTCTCCAAGACCGGCCTCGTGATGTCGGTCAAGACGTACGACAACCTGAACGCGGCGTTCGACGCGCTTGAGTCCGGCGGCGTGGACTACGTGCTGTGCGACGCGTACAGCGGCGCGTACCTCTCCGCCCGCTACGACGAGGTGTTCCTTGCGGGCACGCTCGACGCGCCCAAGGCCCAGGGCATCGCGGTGTCCTCCCAGAACGCCGAGCTCGCGGACGCCGTGAAGGCCGCGTACGACGCGGTCGAGAAGAACGGCCTCATGGGGCTGGTGCGCAGGCGCTGGGTCGCGGGCATGGACGCGCTTTCGGCCTCGTCGCAGGTGCAGGACGTTCCGGCCGGCTCGTCCGCCGCGGCCGCACCCACCGCGACGGGGACGGCCACCGCGGCGGACGGCGGCTCCGACAGCGCGAACCAGGCGTCTCTCGCGGCTGCGTCCGTAAGCCACGAGGCTGGCTCGAACGCGGCCACGGTGTAGGGGTCAGGTGCACGTCATCCCGAACGCGCGGCGGCCTGCGGCGGACAATCCTACCGAATGTCGAATGCAAGGGGCTTTTGTCGGCACCATTGGGTATTAACAGGGTACGCAAGTGCTCCAAAAGAGCAGAAAACGCGATAGTGGGAGGCACTGATGGCTGATATCAAGATTTCCGGGCGCAAGGTCTCCGTGTCCGATTCCATGCGTGAGCACGTGAACAGCAAGGTTGGCGAAGCGCTCAAGGTGTTCGATATCAAGCCCATGAGCTGCGACGTCGTGCTGCGCGTCGACAAGAACCCGTCCAACCCCGATCGCAAGATGTGCGAGGTCACGGTATTCGTGCGCGACTACGTCGTGCGCGTGGAGGCAAGCAGCTCTGACATGTATGCCGCCATCGACGAGGCCGCCGAGAAGGTCACGCGCCAGCTGCGCAAGTACAAGACCCGCGTGATCGACAGGAAGCAGCGCGCCGCCGTCGCGGCACCGGAGCACGTCGACGACCTTGCGGAGCTCATCGAGCCGACGGACGACGACGATGACGACGTGCTGGTGCGCGAGAAGTACGTCGACCTGAAGCCGATGACCGAGGAGCAGGCGCTGGTGCAGACGGACCTCTTGGGACACGACTTCTACGTGTTTGAAAATGCTGCGACCGGGCTGGTTAACGTAATCTACCACCGTCATAATGGAGGATACGGAATCATCAAACCGCGCCTCGAACCAGAGGACGACCAGGCTTAGCGAGGTAAGCAGCAGATGGGTCAGCAGGCACATGCCATAACTGACGCTTCTGATGTTCCGGCCGGCGTGAAGAGCGCCGGCCGCGCCTATCATCAGAGGCGTAACGTCAAGATCATAGTGGACTCCACGGCGGACTTCGCGCCCGGTGTCGTGAAGCAGCTCGGCGTGGAGGTCATCCCGTTCACGTACGTGGGGCCCGACGGCGAGCACGTGGACGACATGTGGGCCGAAAGCGATCCGCACGAGTTCTACGAGAACATGCGCAAGCACCCGGACGTGCACTACACCACGGCGGCCGTCACGCCCGGCAGGTACTACGAGGTCTTCAAGCGTGCCGCGCAGGAGGGCATGCCCACGCTGTACATGGGCCTGACGG
>OCVV011328411.1_pt1 | contig 15590 bp, 15 predicted proteins | sample 1539721 | NCBI WGS metagenome assembly OCVV01 (sample SAMN02144230, study PRJEB22623) | gut metagenome | biome: sheep rumen | host: Ovis aries | place: New Zealand
GGCTTCTTGTTGGCACGGATGTAGTAGGTGAATCCGTTGTCCAGTTTGCCGTAGCGCACCTTCTTGTCGAGGGGCACCTGGGCGTTGAGGTCGCTTTTCTTCTCCGCCTTGGCACCGGGTAGCTGGGCGAAGGAGATGCCACTGAATACGAAGGTCAGCAGCAGAATCCAGGTTGTTTTTTTCATCTTGTTTGTAGTTTTATTGTTGTTGTTTTGTTGTTGTCTTTTTTATGATGACGCATTCGGGGGTGTAAATCTTACACTGCGACGTGAATTTTTTTCAGTTCTTCGTCCGATTCTTCTTCGTCGGGCCGGTACTCCAGGATGTCACCGGGCTGACAATGAAGCACCTGACAGATGCTTTCGAGCGTCGAGAAACGTATAGCCTTGGCCTTCCCTGTCTTCAGGATGCTCAGGTTTGCCATCGTGATGCCCACCCGTTCCGACAGTTCGGTGAGTGTCATCTTGCGCTTGGCCATCATTACGTCGACGTTAACAATTATCATATCGTAAGTTCTTGTTCCTCTTGAAGGTTGTGGTTGATGCGCAGTACTTGGGAGAGGAACAGGACAACGAGGCCGAAGACGATCTGTGACACCTCGAAGTTCACCTGTACGTTGGGAGTGTAGATGCTGCTGGGCACCAGCTGTTTGACGCCGACCGACTGCAGGAGGTTGTGCGCCAACATGATCAGCGCGGAGAGGATGATGGTGATGCCCACCCACCAAAGGTACCGGATGTATTGGGGCTGTATCTTGCTGTCCACCCGCAGGCTGTGGTAGAACGAGAAGGCGCAGAGGATTCCCAGCAGGTAGCCCAACATGACGGTGGCGATGTTGAGGTAGTCCAGCACGATGCTCCAGCGCAGGGCGCTGTTGAGCGGAGCCTCGCCGTTGTCGCTGTGCAGGTGCAGGTCGAACTGCGAGAAGTGGGCCTCGGCGTGCAGTCCGGGACGGCACCCTTCGAGGGGCACGGCCCGGTTGTAGCCGTCGGAGCCGGTCGGCAGCCCATCGATCCATGCGCTCGTCGTGGTTGTCAGGTGCAGCCGGTTGTGGGTGGCGTCGGTATGCACCAGTATCGTCTTCAAAACCAGCACCGAGAGGCAGAATATCATCAGCCCGATGAACAACCAGTAGGTTGTGGCGATCCGCTTCTTGTTGTACTTTATAGCCATGTCGTTTCTCTACCGTTTGAGGCGGCAAAGATACAACTTTTTTTATAACTAGTACAAATTTTATTACAATCGGCCGTGAATCAGCCGTTTGATGTGCGTGGATGGGAGGCTCCATGTGCCCGCGTGCGCCTTAGCACTCGTATTTTTCGAGTGCCTGACGCAACTCGACGGGGGTGATGTCGTGGTGGATCACACCGCCGAGGGCGTAGCTGATGGCGCCGGTCTCCTCGCTGACGATGACGCTCAGCACGTCCAGCTGTTCGGTCACGCCGATGGCGGAGCGGTGGCGGAGGCCCAGGTTGGGGTCGATGTCGAGCCGCGAGGTGACGGGCAGGATGCAGCGGGCGGCGATCAGCTGGTTCTCGTGGGCGATGACGGCGCCGTCGTGCAGGGGCGAGTTTTTGAAGAACAGCGCCTCGATCAGGGCGCTGGAAGCCAGGGCGTTGATGCGCTCACCGGTGTCCACCAGCTCGTCCACCGAGTTCTGCCGTTTGAAGACGATCAGGGCGCCGGTCTTGGTCTGCGACATGTGCATGCAGGCGTTGACGTAGGCCTCGTAGTTGGCCCCTTTGTTCATCTGCTGCTGCCGATGCCAGAACTGCAGCCGTTTCCATAGGCTTTCGTCCAGTTGGGTCTTGGTGCCGAGGAAGAGCAGGAACTTACGGATTTCGGGTTGGAAAATGACCACCAGGGCGATGAGTCCCACGCTGGCCACGGCGCTGAGAATGGCTCCCAAGAGTCTCATTCCCAGTGCGTCGGCCACGCGCCAGGCAATCAGCAGGATCAGCAGGGCCCAGAAGATGAGCATTACGTTGGTGCCGCGGGCCATGCGGTAGATGTAGTAGATGAGGACCGCCACGATGAGGATGTCGAAGATATCGATCAAGCGCAGTGTCGGAAGTCCGAGGAGGGTGAGTGGTATCATGATTTTGTTGGTGTTTTAAACGGTTGGGAACATGAGTTTTATAGTTTCCATGGCGGGTCGCGGGTCGTGAACGCGCAGTATGCGCGCCCCTCGTTCGAGAGCTAGGGCGTCGAGGGCGACGGTGCCGTTCAGGGCGCCGTCGGGGGTGGTGCCCAGCGGCTTGTAGATCATGCTTTTACGGCTCATGCCTACCAGCATCGGCTGGCGGAAGAGGGTGGTCAGCTCGTCGAGGCGGTAGAGGAGCTCGTGGTTCTGCTCGACGGTCTTGGCGAAGCCGAAGCCTGGATCAAGCCATAAGTCCTTGATTCCATGACGATAGAGTGTGTCGATGCGCGCGGAGAAGTAGTGGGTCAGATCGTCGATAATGTCTTTGTAGTCAGTCTGTTGCTGCATGTTGTCGGGGGTGCCGCGGGTGTGCATCATGATGTAGGGGACTTGCAACTGGCTGATAATATGATACATGTCGTCGTCGAACTGGCCTCCGCTGATGTCGTTGACGATGTCGGCTCCGGCCTCGACGGCGGCGCGGGCGGGGAGGCTGTAGCAGGTGTCGACGCTCAGGATGGCGTCGGGCAGTTCGGTGCGCAACAGGGAGACGGCCGCGGCCAGGCGCCGGGCCTCCTCGTCGGGTGGCAGCAGGGTGGCGCCCGGACGTGTGCTGACGGCTCCAAGATCAATAATATCAGCACCTTCCGACAGCAGCCGACGCGCGTGGCCGAGCATGGCTTCGGGGTCGGCGTGGCGTCCGCCGTCGTAGAACGAGTCGGCCGTCACGTTGAGGATGCCCATCACCACGGGCCGCCGGAATTCCACCAGCCGTCCGTGTACGGTGATGCTGAAAGGTATGAAGTCCACAGTTTTCATCGTCCGGAGAACGCCGCTTCCCGCTTTTTATTGTGGCCCGGCCTAAATTTTGCCGCTCGTTTTTCTCCCCATCATCCAGGCATCATCCAGGCATCAACTAGGCATCATCCAGGCATCAACTAGGCATCAACTAGGCATCAACTAGGCATCAACTAGGCATCATGTAGGCATGTGAGCCTCTTTTTTCCCTGCATCTTCTCTGCATCCTCTCTGCATCCCCTCTGCATCATGTCTGCATTTTAACATTTCGGATGCAGAGGTGGTGGCGGGTGTGTGCGGTTATGCTGGCGGGGTGCAACCGGCTGAGTACAAACCATGTTCGCTGAAGTGGCTGCCGAGGTGGTGCTTTTTTTGACGTTTTTTTGTTTTGTATATACAATAATTGTTTTCGGGGGGCGTTATTGACAAGTTATGACGAACAAGACAGGATTGGAAAAGACCCGAGGCGAGGTGGAGGAACAGGCTGCGCTGTGCCGTTCGCTCTTCGAGAAGAAGACGCGCGACTACGGCACGTCGTGGCGTGTGCTGCGCCTGCCGTCGCTGACGGATCAGATATTTATCAAGGCCAACCGGATCAGGAGTGTGCAGGAGAGCGGCGAGAACCGGGTGGGCGACGACTTGAAGGGCGAGTTTGTGGCCATGGTCAACTACGCCGTGATGGCCCTCGTGCAGCAGGAACTGGAGAGCGGCGAGCCGGGCTCGGCGCCGATGGAACTGCCGTTGGAGGAGGCTATGCGCCTCTACGACAAGCACCTGGACCGGACCATCGACCTCATGATGGCCAAGAATCACGACTACGGCGAGGCCTGGCGCGAGATGCGCGTCAGCTCGATGGTGGACCTGATACTGATGAAGTTGCGTCGCATCAAGCAGATCGAGGACAACCAAGGCAAGACCCTCGTCAGCGAGGGTGTCGAGGGGAGCTACATGGACATCATCAACTATGCGCTCTTCTGCCTGGTGAGGCTGAAGGATTGAGCCTTCGGTGCTCTGGTTTGATATTCAAGAATCAAAGATAAAAGTAATTGAAAAAATGAAGATAAAAGACACGAAACTGAATTACACGCTCAATGTGTTGGCGCGCTGGTTTGTAGGACTGGTGTTCCTCTTCTCGTCGTTCGTCAAGGGCGTCGACCCGATGGGCACCACGTTCAAGGTGCAGGAGTACATGACCGCCTGGAGCATCGGCGGCCTGACCTTCGAGTGGGCCCTGCCGCTGGCGGGAGTGCTCTCGATGGGCTTGATATGTGCCGAGTTTGTGGTGGGTATACTGCTGATCACCAATGCCTACCGTCGTCTGTCGGCATGGCTGCTGGCGCTGATGATGCTCTTCTTCACGGTGACGACGTTCATCGACGCGTTGACCAACAAGGTGACCGACTGCGGCTGCTTCGGCGACGCCGTGAAGCTCACCAACTTGCAGACCTTCTGGAAGAATATCGTCCTCGACGTGCCGACGGTGTGGATCGTGCTGACGCGCGACCTGCGCCGCAAACGCCGCTTCGAGCGCGACGGCCTGATTCTGATCGGCGCCGTGGCGGCGATGCTGATCTTCGGCTTGTACAACATCAACCACGAGCCGGTGATCGACTTCCGCCCCTGGAAGATCGGCAACCGCATGATGGACACCGAGAGCACCGAGGGCCCGAAGAGCTACGTCACCTACCGCAACCTGCAGACAGGCGAGACCGAGGAGTTCGAGTCGGCCTTGCTGATGGAGAAAATGAAGGACAGCCAGTGGGCCGAGCAGTGGGAGTGGGAGAGCAGCCGGGTGATCGACCCGCGCGAGATCGCCGCTCCGGGCTTCTCCATGATGGACCTCGAGGGCGAGGATCATGCGGTCGACATGCTGGCCGATCCGGACGGACTGTTCATCGTCACGGTGCACCACCTGGAGAAGATGAACGACAAGGGCTTGCGCGAGATGCGTGCCGCCCTGCGCCTGGCTGAGGAGAACGGGGTGCGTATCGTGATGCTCACCGCCGCGCTGCCGGAGGATGTGCAGAACTGGCTCTACGAGAACCACATCGAGGGGCTCGACTACCTCTTTGCCGACGCCACCGCCATCGAGACCATGATGCGTGGCAACCCGGGCTTCATGTTTGTGCGCAACGCCGTGGTGGTCGACAAGGGTCGCCACGCCTCCGAGGTGATGGAGAACGGCATGAAGACGGCTGAATGATAACGAACTAACTTGTAAGGAAACTGATGATACAGAGAATCCAATCTTTTTGGCTGGTGCTGGCGGCGTGCTGCATGGCACTGTGTTTCATGGCCCCGGTGGCCAAGTATGAGTTGCCGTTGCTCACCACGCAGCAGACGGCCGAGGCCCGCCTCGATCTGCTGCCGCAGAGCAATCCCGACCTGCTGGAACAGATGACGAACCTCGAGCCGGTCGTGACCTTCGGGCAGAAAGAGAGCGGCTTCGCCTCGTGGCCGCTGGTGGTGATGGCACTGCTGGTGGCGGCGATGGCCGTGGTGGCCATCTTCCTCTACCGCAACCGGGTGGGGCAGATGCGTGTGGTGGCGGTGGCCTTCTTGCTCAATGTGGCCTATGTCTTCCTGCTCTTCTTCTGGGCGGTGGACGCCTACGGCAAGACAGTGTCGCAGTATTTCCACGTCGATGGCCTGGATGTGTCGTGGTACATCGGTGCCTATGCCCCCATCGTGTCGCTGGTGTTCCTGGTGCTGGCCCATCGCGGCATCAAGAAGGATGAGGCCAAGGTGCGGGCCGCCGACAGGTTGAGATAAGCCGGAGGTAATAGCATGAAAGTTGGGATACACAGCGTTGCCGAGCTGCCCGAAGTGGCACGGAAGTTGCTGTCCGCATTTGAGGACGACCGCTTCTTTGCCTTCTTCGGCAAGATGGGGGTAGGGAAGACCACGTTGATCAAGGAGTTGTGTGCCGAGTTGGGGGTGAAAGACAATGTGTGCAGTCCCACCTTCGCCATCGTCAACGAGTACGTGGCGGGCAATGGAGAGCCGGTCTACCACTTCGACTTCTACCGTATGAAGTCGGTAGCCGAGGCCTACGATATCGGTTACGAGGAGTACTTCTACAGCGGATGCTACTGCTTCACCGAGTGGACCGAGAAGGTCGAGGAACTGCTGCCGGAGCGCTATGTGCGGGTGGAGATCGAAGAGATGGATGGAATGAGAATACTGAATGCGAACATAATAGAATAGATGATAAACGAGAAAGAATCACTGGTGCTAGCCCGACTGGCGGCACAGATCATGGACGAGAAGAAGGCCGAGGACGTGCGCATCCTCGACCTGCGCAAGGTGCACGGCGCCCCGGCGGAGTTCTTCGTCATTGCGAGCGGCAACGTGCCGTCGCATGTCAGCGCGTTGAGCGATGCCGTGCACGAGGCCGTCAAGAAAGCCACGGGGCTCAACCCCCACAAGGTGGAGGGTTATATGAACGCCGAGTGGGTCCTGATGGACTACTTCGACGTGGTGGTACATATTTTCCAGAAAGAGAAGCGCGCCTTCTACCGTCTCGACGAGTTGTGGAGCGATGGCGAGGAGGTGGCTATCTCGCTTAAAAACTGAGACTGACATGGCACAACAGACTAATAACACTCCCAATCCGCAGCAGCCTCAACGCCCCAACAACCAGGGCAAACGTCCCCGCGGAAGCCGCTTCCTCTACATCGTTTACGGTGTCATCATGCTGGCTTTGGTATGGTCGTTGTTTGGCGGCAGCGGTGGTTCTACTTCCAAACGTGAGATCACGTGGGATCGACTGGAACCGATACTCGAGAATGGCGACTACGAGAGCATCACCGTCATCAACCAAGAGGTGGCCCAGATCCGTATCAAGCCCGATGTGGCCCGCAAGGATACGGTGACCTATGGTGACATCCTCACCCGCAATATCACCGGCGCTCCAGGCCCGATGGGCTACTATATATATAATATTGGTAATTTGGAGCACTTCGATAAGGAACTTTCGATTGTCGAGGAGCGCACGGGTAAGCACATCAGCTACAGGATCGAGAAGCGTAGCAATGCGTGGCGTGAGCTGTTGATCTGGTTTGGCCCCCTGCTCATGTTCATATTCTTCTTCTGGATCATGGGTGCCATTGGACGCCGTCAGATGGGCGGCGACAGCGGTGGTGGCGGCTTCAACCTGTTCGGATTTGGCCGTAGCACTGCCAAACAGTACGACGCTACCAAGCAGAACAACATCACCTTCAAGGATGTGGCCGGCCTGGCTGGCGCCAAGGAGGAGGTGATGGAGGTGGTCGACTTCCTGAAGAATCCCAAGCGCTACACCGACCTCGGCGGCAAAATCCCGAAGGGTGTGCTGCTGGTGGGGCCTCCAGGTACGGGTAAGACCCTGCTGGCCAAGGCTGTGGCAGGCGAGGCAGGCGTGCCGTTCTTCAGCATGAGCGGCTCCGACTTCGTCGAGATGTTCGTCGGTGTCGGTGCCTCGCGAGTGCGTGGACTGTTCGATGAGGCCAAGAAGAAGTCTCCGTGTATCGTATTTATTGATGAGATTGATGCTGTGGGCCGTGCCCGTGGCAAGGCCGGCATCACCGGTGGAAACGACGAGCGCGAGAGCACGCTCAACCAGTTGCTCACCGAGATGGACGGTTTCTCGAGCACCACCAATGTCATCGTCATGGCGGCCACCAACCGCGCCGATGTGCTCGATAAGGCCCTGCTGCGTGCCGGACGATTCGATCGTCAGATCTATGTGGAACTGCCCGACCTCGAGGAACGAAAGGCTATCTTTGCTGTCCATATGAGGAAACTCAAGCTCAACAAGGACAAGAACAGCGAGGGCTTTGTTGATCGTTCGTTCCTGGCCAAGCAGACCCCGGGCTTCAGCGGTGCCGATATTGCCAACGTGTGCAACGAAGCCGCCCTGTGTGCTGCCCGCAAGAACAAGAAAGAGATCGACAAACAGGATTTCCTCGATGCCGTCGACCGTATTGTGGGCGGTTTGGAGAAACGTACCAAGGTGCTCACCGATCAGGAGAAGCACACCATCGCCTACCACGAGTCGGGTCATGCCTCGGTCAGCTGGCTGCTGCGCTGGGCCAATCCGCTGGTGAAGGTGACCATCGTGCCGCGTGGCAAGGCCCTTGGCGCCGCCTGGTATCTGCCCGAAGAACGCCAGATCACTACCTATGAACAGATGTTCGACGAGATGACCAGCCTCATGGCGGGCCGTGCTTCGGAGGAGATTGTATATGGTAAGATCAGTACCGGTGCTTTGAACGATATCGAGCGTGCCACCAAGATGGCGCAGGCCCTCGTCACCTATTACGGCATGAGCCCTGAGGTGGGCAACGTCAGTTTCTACGACTCGACGGGGCAGAGTGACTTCGGTATCACCAAGCCCTTCAGCGAGAAGACGGCCGAGACCATCGATCGCGAGGTGCGCCGCATGGTGGAAGAGGCCTATGCCAAGGCCAAGGAACTGCTGATGGGCCATCGTGCCCAGCTTGACGAGTTGGCCGCCCAGCTCTATGACAAGGAGGTGCTCTTCCGAGAGGACTTGGAGCGCATCTATGGCCCTCGCCCCTGGGAGAATCCGACCCAAGTGGAGTCTTCGGAAGAAACGGGTGAGGCCGACGAGGCTGAGCCGACAACCACGACTGATACCGGTACCCAAGACTTTGAAGAGGTATGAAGAATTTTTGGACTCGTACAATCAGTGCCATCGTCTATGTGGTTCTTTTCCTGGGGTGTATCTTCAGTGGTGACCTGCTGGGAAACAAGATGATAGGTGGTTTGATCCTTACCGCCTTCCTGCTCTTTGTAGCTTGTGGTTGTGCTTTCGAGTTCTTCCGTATTGTTGGGAAACAGGGAGCTACGCCAAATAGGTGGTTAGGCTATGCCCTGACCGTGATAGCACTGGTGATGGTAGCTCTTGTCCCTGTGCTGAATGCGGGTTACGGCTTTGCATTCATGTGGCTGGCTATCACACTTTTCCCTCCTGTATTTGCCCTTTGTGCCATCGTTCAACTATGGAATCATAGTGAACAGCCCTTCCGCGAGGCGGCATACACCATGGTGCCGATGCTCTACGCTGCTATTCCTCTCGGATTGATGACGTGGTTGCATATCAACTACAGCGCCCTGGTGATGGTGCTAATCATGGTGTGGATGAACGACAACGGTGCCTACATGGGAGGTTCGCTCTACGGTAAGCATAAGATGTGGGCCCGCCATTCGCCCGGCAAGACATGGGAAGGTACCATCACCGGTGTGGTGATCACTCTGCTGGTGGCGGTCTTTGTCGGACCTTTCTTCAACAGCGCCATTGCGTGGTACCACTGGTTAGTGCTGGGTCTGATCTGCAGCGTCATCGACACGCTGGGCGACCTGGTGGAGAGCATGCTCAAACGCAGCGTGGGCATGAAGGATAGCGGCAGCATCATGCCGGGCCACGGTGGCTTCCTCGACCGTTTCGACAGCCTCCTGGTGGCCACTCCCTTTGTCTTTGTCTATTTAACGCTCTTCGTTCAGATATGACCTTGGCCGACCAAATACTCTACGAGGACAACCATCTGTTGGCCATCAATAAGTTGCCAGGTCAGATTACTCAGGGCGACAAGACGGGTGATCCTTGCTTGGCAGACCTCGTAAAGGCCTTTATAAAAGAGCGCGATCACAAGCCCGGTCAGGTCTATTGCGGTGTCATTCACCGCCTGGATCGACCGGTGAGTGGTGTGGTTCTGCTGGCCAAGACCAGCAAAGCCCTGAGCCGCATGGTGGAGAAGGTGCGCACCCGTGAGTTTGAGAAGCACTACTGGGCCGTAGTGAAAAATGCTCCACCTCAGCCGGCGGGCTGCCTGGAGAACTGGCTTGTCAAAAATGAAGAGCGCAACAAAAGCTATGTCTTTGGTAGCGCCCGGCCCAATGCCAAGCTGGCTCGCCTCGAGTACCGTGACATTGCTGTCAGTGCTGGAGGCTACCATCTGCTTGACGTCAATCTTCACACCGGCCGTCACCATCAGATTCGTTGCCAACTTGCCAATATCGGCTGCCCCATCAAGGGCGACCTGAAATACGGTGCTGAGCGCAGCAACCCCGACGGGAGTATCTCGCTCCATGCCTACAGCGTCAGCTTTGAGCACCCCGTCACCCATGAATACATGACCATTCAAGCCCCCAATACAGAAATTAGTAAAATGTTCAACTTATGAAGAAGATAGTTATACTTGTGTCGATTGTGCTGTTTGCCACCACTTCGGTGTGGGCCCAGCGTTTGTTGGTAGACAACTTCGATCAGGTCAAGCTGCACTTTGCCTCCCCGACGATCCAAATTGACAGCGGTGATTACCTTTCCCTCAGTGCGGTTGATTACGCCCCAGGAGGCCAGTTGGGTGCCCCGGCACTCCCTACCAAGGGTGTCTTGTTAACCATTCCCTTCTGCGACAGCATTGAAGTGACGGTTGAGAATGCGCGTTATGATACGTTAGACCTCCCCTTCGGGGTGTTGATGCCGCTGCAACCCTCGCGTGCCAAGAGTGGTCCTGAGCAGCCCTTCGTCTTGGATAAGGAAGTGTATGAGGCTGACGCCTACTTTGGCCTTCCTCTGGCGCGTGTCGTTCCGATGGGTACCGGTCGTGACCGTCGTTATGCCCAGTTGGTATATTCTCCGGTACGTGTCAACCCCATCAGCGGCAAGATGATTGTATGTCGTAACGCCGAAGTGACGGTGCACTTTGTGGGTAGCGATGAGGGAACTACCGTCAAACACTACGAACGCTATCATACCCCTGCCTTCAGCCTGGCTCCCACGGTCAATCGTCTTTTCACTTCACCGAAAGATGTCTGTGTCTCGGCGCCGGTGCGTATGGTCGTTCTGGCTCCCGAGCGGTTGGCTTGTTCGGCCATCAACGATTTCGTCGACTGGAAGCGTATTCAGGGTCTTCGTGTAGACCTTATCTATGTTGAGAATGGCATTTCTGCTGAAGCTATTGCCGAATCCTTGCATCAGATGTATGACACTGCCACCTACGAGAACCCTGCGCCCACCTACCTGCTTCTCATAGGAGACAACAACCTTATGCCGGCCTTCGGCAGTGACCTCTCCGCGAACAGCCTGCTTGTGTCGCCCGACTATGCCCTTAACGGCCATATCACCGACCTCTACTACACCACGTGGACCTCTGGCGACCGTCTGCCCGACTGCTATCAGGGGCGTCTCTCGGCGCGTGACACTGTCACGCTCCGTAATATCATTGACAAGACTATCTACTATGAGCGCTATCTCTTTGACGACGATAGCTACCTCTCCCGCGCCGCCCTTATTGCGGGCGTAGATGTCGGCTACAACAGCGACTACTACGATAACGCTTGGCGTTGCGCCGACCCTTCGATGGACTATATCGCTTCCAACTATATCAATGCTGCCAATGGCTTCGATAGTGTCCTCTACTTCAAGAATAACACCAGCCGTGTGCCCAGCGGTGTCACCGTGAGCGGTAGCAGCCGCGACGCAACCGCTACCACCGCCCTCCGCAACGCCTACAACGGTGGGGTCGGCTGGGTCAACTACAGCGCCCATGGCGAGTCGAACGGCTGGTATCGCCCCACCTTCTACATCTCTAATGTCAACAGCATGTCCAACAATAACAAGCCATCGTTCATGATTGGCAACTGCTGTCTGACCAACCAGTTCGACAATCCTACCTGTTTCGGTGAGGCCCTCCTGCGCAAGTCAAACCGCGCTGGCGCGGTGGTATATATTGGTGCTACCAACTCCACCTTCTGGGACGAGGACTTCTACTGGAGCGTTGGCATCCGCAATAATCTCAGCAATGCCATGACGCTCGTCTATAATGCCAACAACCGCGGCATGTACGACAATCTGTTCCATACTCATGGTGAGGAGGTTTCTGCCTGGCAGGTTACGGCTGGCCGCATGCTGGCCTCCGGTAACATGTCTGTACAGAACGCCACTGGCCGCCACCAGTACGCTGCCGACTTCGCCGAGTACTATTGGGAGATCTACGAGCTCATGGGCGATCCTACCCTCATGCCGTGGCTTGGGCGTGCCGCCGACCTCGAGGGCGTGTCCGTCAACAATGACGACGGTCAGCTCTGTGTCAGCACCGTTCCTGGAGCCTATGTGGCTTGGGTGACCGACAGCAGCCACCGTCTGCAGGATGCCCAGTTCGCCGATGCCGACGGTCGGGCCTGTTTCGATCTCACCGTTGACAGTCTTGCCCACTCTTTCCTCAGCATCACCGCCCAAGGATACAAGCCTTTCATCTTTACCTACGGCTCACCGCAGATTGGTATTGACGAGGCCGCTGAAACGGCAGTCGCCATCGCCCCCAACCCCGCTACCGACCGTTGCACCGTCAGTGCCGCCGGCCTTCGTCGGGTGGCGCTGCTCAACATGATGGGGCAGACCCTACGTACCCTTGACTGCAACGCCGACGGCCTTACCCTCGACCTGCATGGTGTCTCCGCCGGCCTCTACCTGCTGCGTGTCGAGACCGCCACCGGTGCCAGTGTAAGAAAGCTAATTGTGAAATAACACAATGTGCAGAGATGCAGCGTGCCGCATCTGCTATCTTCAGAAATGGGGAGAATGCAGATGCGGCACGCCGCGTTTTTATAGGTTTAGTAGCCTAATATCTTCAGCATCGACTTGTAGCTCTGCTCCTTGGCGAAGAGCTTGGTGGTGTACTCTCCGTTCTCGTCCTTGTCGATGATGACGTGTTTCGGTGCCGGAATCAGGCAGTGCTGGATGCCGCCGTAGCCGCCGATGCTCTCCTGATAGGCGCCCGTGTGGAAGAATCCGATATACAGCGGGTCGTCCTTCTGAAGCTTCGGCAGGAAGATGGCGTTGGCGTGACTGTCGGCATTGTAGTAGTCTTCCGAGTCGCAGGTCAGGCCACCCAGGAACACCCGCTGGTACTCACAGTCCCAGTGGTTGATGGGCAGCATGATGAAGCGCTGGTTGATGCCCCAGGTGTCGGGCAGGGTGGTGATGAAACTGGAGTCGATCATGTACCACAGCTCGCGGTCGTTCTGCTGCTTTTGGTCCAGGATGCTGTAAAGAGTGGCGCCGCTTTCACCCACGGTGAACGAACCGAACTCGGTGAATATGTTGGGCTCCTCCACTCCGCGCAGCGTGCAGATGTTCTTGATCTGGGCCAGTATCTCTTCGGCCATGTACTCATAGTCGTAGTTTGCTGCCAGGCTCACCTTGCTGGGGAAACCACCTCCGATGTTGAGCGAATCCAGTTCCGGACACACCCGCTTGAGGTCGCAATAGACGTTGACGCACTTGGCCAACTCGTTCCAGTAGTAGGCCGTGTCGCGGATGCCGGTGTTGATGAAGAAGTGAAGCATCTTGAAGCGGAACTTCGGGTTCGGCTTGATCTGCTCCTCGTAGAAGCTGACGATGTCGTGATAGCGGATGCCCAGTCGCGAGGTGTAGAAGTCGAACTTGGGTTCCTCCTCCGAGGCGATCCGGATGCCCAAAAGCATCGGCTCCGAGGTCTTCTCGAGTGTCCGGTCGAGGGTGTAGTATTCATTCTTGTTGTCCAAAACCGGTATCACGTGGTTGAATCCATCGTTGAAGATCCCCACGATGTTCTCGATGTACTGGTCTTTCTTGAAACCGTTGCAGACGATCACTTTGTCCTTGTCGATCAGTCCCTGTGCGTGCAATTCCTGTATCAGATTGATGTCGAACGCCGACGAAGTCTCCAGGTTGATGTCGTTCTTGAGCGCCTCTTCCAGCACGAATGCAAAGTGGCTGCTCTTGGTGCAGTAGCAGTAGTTGTACGTGCCGCGGTAGTCGGTCTTGGCAATAGCCACGTTGAACAAGCGCTTGGCTCGCTGGATCTGTGAGCTGATTTTCGGCAGGTAGGTGATCTTCAACGGGGTGCCATACTGTTTGATGATCTCCATCAAAGGGATGTCGTGGAAGTAGAGTTCGCCCTCTTCAGTCCGGAATTCGTCCTGCGGGAAGTCGAAAGTCTGGTCGATCAGATCATAGTACTTGTTCTTCATAGCATTTAAATTGATTAATTTACAATCTTTTTGCCCATCCGACTCGATCGGATTGCTGCTGCAAATATACAACTAATTTACTTACATTTGTAATTTTTCTTCAAAAAAGTGTAAATTGTTGCTTCCGGGAGCGGTGGGAGGGGCTCCGATGTCGTGACGCGGCTTTGCCGCGATCGGTGGTCCGAAAATGTATAAAAACGCTGTCCGATAAGCTTTTTTTCGTATCTTTGCGATGTACAAATGTCTTGCGAGATGATTGCAGACTGTTGATTATAAATATATAACATAATAGTAATGGCATTGAAAAGAGTGATGGTTTTGACGGGTGGCGGCGACTGCCCGGGGCTCAATGCGGTGATCCGCGGCATCGTGAAGCGTGCCGCACAGACCACCGACTGGGAGGTCATCGGCTGCGTCGAGTCGTTCAACGGCGTGCTTCGCGAACCCACCGAGATTGTGATGCTCGACGAGAAGACCGTCGAGGGACTTCAGATTCAGGGCGGTACCATACTGGGTACCACCAACAAGGGCGGCCCCTTCGCCTGGCCGGTGAAGCAGGCCGACGGCACCTGGACCACCGTCGACCGCAGCGACGAGATGCTTCGCAAGCTGCAGTACATGGGGGTCGACGCGGTGATCAACATCGGAGGCGACGGCAGCCAGCGCATCTCGCTGGGCCTCTCCAAGAAGGGCCTCAACATCGTCGGTGTGCCCAAGACCATCGACAACGACCTCTCGCTCACCGACTATACCTTCGGCTTCCAGACCGCTGTGCAGATCTGCACCGACGCCATCGACAAACTCGTCACCACGGCGGCCTCGCACAACCGCGTCTTCATCCTCGAGGTGATGGGCCGCGACGCCGGCTGGATCGCCCTCCACAGCGCCATTGCCGGCGGCGCCGACGTCTGTCTGATCCCCGAAATCCCCTACGACATCGAGAAGGTCAAAGCCAAGATCGAACAGCGCTACAACAAGCGCCACGGCTACTGCATCATCGTCGTCGCCGAAGGCGCCATGCCCAAGGGCGGCACTGTGACCGGCACCGAGACCGGCGAGGTGGGCTACCAGCACGTGAAGCTGGGCGGCGTGGGCGAGCAGCTGGCCGCCGACCTGAAGGCTGCCGGCGTCGAGCACGACATCCGCTACACCATCCTCGGCCACCTGCAGCGCGGCGGCACCCCCATCGCCTTCGACCGTGTGCTGGCCACCGAGTTCGGCGTCCGCGCCATGGAGTTCGTCATGGAGGGCCGTTTCGGCCAGATGGTGGCCTACCACCACCCCGACGTCGTGGGCATCCCCCTCGAGGAGGCCGTCCGCGAGCAGAACCTCGTGGCCCCCGACAGCCGCCTCGTCCACACCGCCAAGGGCGTCGGCATCGAGTTCGGCGACTAGCGAAAGCGGGCTGGCGCCCACTGCCACTATCCGTAGTCCCCGGCCGGGTACACGCGGTGCTTTTTAACGGCGAATTACTCGAAAGACTCTCGAGTAATTCGCCGTTATCTTTATTTTAAGTTAGTTTAAGTCAAAAAAATAGATTGTGCACGTGAAGGGAGCCTCCAGTGGAGGCTTCCGATAGCGAAGCGGAGAACGACCCACCCCAAACAAGGATTTTAACGGCGAATTACTC
>OCVV012833448.1_pt1 | contig 15585 bp, 11 predicted proteins | sample 1539721 | NCBI WGS metagenome assembly OCVV01 (sample SAMN02144230, study PRJEB22623) | gut metagenome | biome: sheep rumen | host: Ovis aries | place: New Zealand
CCCTCATCCGTCATCCGGCTTCCGTGAGACGCCGGATGCCACCTTCCCCCCGAGGGGGGAAGGCTCTGTCGGAGCCCCGGCAAGCTGCCCATCCCATCCCTCGTCCCCTATTTCCTATTGCCTTTTGCCTATTCAACGATTGCCTAATCGACAAAAGAGCCGTATCGCTTCGGCGGTACGGCTCTTTTATATTTCTGAATCAGATGCGCTTCCACTTGGGACCCTGGGGGGTGTCGATGATCTCGATGCCGCGGGCCTTCAGCTCGTCGCGGATGCGGTCGGCTTCCGCGAAGTTCTTCGCCTTCTTGGCGGCGGTACGGGCGGCAAGGGCCGCTTCGATCTCCGGGTCATGCTCGGTCTCGGCCTCTGCCTTCCGCGCGGCCTCGCGCTTGCGCTCGGCGGCGGCGATCAGATCCAGACCCAGAACAACGTCGAAATCCGCCACGGCAGCCAGACGGGTCGCGCCGTTGGTCTTGGCCTTGAGCGCGTCCAGGACGGCGGTGATGCCGAGGCTGGTGTTCAGATCGGCGTCCATGCCCTTGCGGAAGCGGGCGCGAAGCTCCTCCAGCGCGGCTGCGTCCACCTCGCCCTCCGGCTCGACGGCGGCGATCTTCTCGACCAGCTTGTTGTAGGCTGCTGCGGCGTTGTCCAGATTCTCCCAGGTGAAGACCAGATTCTTGCGGTAGTGACCCTGGAGGCAGAAGAAGCGGTAGACCAGGGGATCGTAGCCCTTGCTTTCAAGCAGGCTGACGGTCAGGAATTCGCCCTTGGATTTGGACATCTTCCCGTCCGCGGTATTCAGATGGTGGACGTGGAACCAGAAGTTGACCCACTTGTGGCCCAGATAGCTCTCAGACTGGGCGATCTCGTTGGTGTGATGCGGGAAGGCGTTGTCGATGCCGCCGCAGTGGATATCCATGTCCTCGCCCAGATGCTTCAGGGAGATGCCGGTGCATTCGATGTGCCAGCCGGGATAGCCCACACCCCAGGGAGAGTCCCACTTGAGGGCCTGATCCTCGAACTTGGACTGGGTGAACCAGAGGACGAAGTCGTTTTTGTTGCGCTTGTTCACGTCCTCCTCCACGCCTTCGCGGACGCCGACGTCCAGGTCCTCGGCGTTGAAATCGTTGAAAACGTAGTAGCGCTCCAGCTTGGAGGTGTCGAAGTAGACGTTGCCGCCGGCAAGGTAGCCATAGCCCTTATCGATCAGGGTCTGCACGATGCGGATATAATCCTGGATGCAGTTGGTGGCAGGCTCCACCACGTCCGGCCGCTTGATGTTCAGCTTGCGGCAGTCCTCAAAGAAGGCGTCGGTGTACATCTTCGCGATCTCCATGACGGTCTTATGCTCGCGCTTGGCGCCCTTGAGCATCTTGTCCTCGCCGGTGTCGCCGTCGGAGGAGAGATGGCCCACGTCGGTGATGTTCATCACGCGCTTGACGTTGTAGCCCAGATACCGCAGGTACTTCTCCAGCACGTCCTCCATGATATAGGTGCGGAGGTTGCCGATGTGGGCATAGTGGTACACCGTGGGTCCGCAGGTGTACATTTTGACGAGCTCCGGGTGATTGGGGACGAAAAGCTCCTTCTTGCGGGACAGGGAATTATACAGATACATGATGCTTCCTCCTATGCTGCAGGCGAAACCGAAACGCCCGCCTCCGGATGATCCAGAGGCGGGCGGATGCTCGCGGTTCCACTCTGATTTATGACTTTGGCGCTGACGCGGCCTCACGGGGTCTCCCCTTTGCTCCCGGACGCACGTTCGCGGGTCCTGCCGTGCGCCGCTTCCAGCCCTGGCGGCACTCTCTGTCCGGCGGAATTCCGGTACTCTTTCCGATCACAGCAAATCTTTAATTGCCCCTATCCTATCAGATTTTCGGGAGTCTGTCAAGTGGTTTTCGGGCGGGGCTTGCATTTTCCGGGCGGCTTATGATATAATAGCGCAAACGCAATTTGAGGAGACGCTATGGAACAGGAATACAGGCGCTTCTGCGTCGGGCTGGTGGCCCACGTGGACGCCGGAAAGACGACCCTGGCCGAGGCCATGCTCTACCGCGCCGGTCTGCTGCGCAGTCCGGGCCGCGTGGATCACGGCGATACGGCGATGGATTACAACGCCCTGGAGCGCGAGCGCGGAATCACGATCTTCGCGAGCCAGGCGCATTTTTCATACCGCGACTGGGAGCTGACCCTGCTCGACACGCCGGGCCACGTGGACTTTTCCGCCGAGACCGAGCGGATGCTGCGCGTGCTCGACTGCGCGATTCTGGTCATCAGCGGGACCGACGGGGTACAGGCCCACACGCGGACTCTCTGGCGGCTGCTGGAGCACTATCAGATCCCGGTCTTCCTCTTTGTCACCAAGATGGATCTCGCCCGCCGGAGCCGCGCGGAGCTGATGGAGAATCTGCGCGCGGAGCTCGGAGACGGCTGCATCGACTTTTCCCCGGACAACGAAGCGCGGGACGAGGAGGCCGCAATGTGCCGCGAGTCCGTGATGGACGAATATCTTTCGACCGGAGCGGTCAGCGAACGGAGCCTCCGCGAGCTGGCAGCCAGCCGGGAGATCTTCCCCTGCTTCTTCGGCTCCGGTCTGCGTCTGGACGGCGTGGAGGCCTTTCTGGACGCCCTCACCTCCCTGCTGACGCCCAAGCCGGAAATCCCGGAATTCGGAGCAAGGGTCTTTAAGATCACGCACGACGCGCAGGGCAACCGCCTGACCCACATGAAGGTCACGGGCGGCGTGCTGCGGGTCCGGGACGTTCTGCGCTGCGCCGGGCGGGAGGAAAAGCTCACCCAGCTCCGGCGCTACAACGGCGGGAAATTCACCGCCGCAGACGAGATCCTCGCGGGTCAGGTCTGCGCCGCCGTCGGGCTGACCGCCGCCGAGAACGGGCAGGGCTTCGGCTTCGAGGCCGCCGCCGGTTCCCCGGTTCTGGAGCCTGTGATGCGCTACCGTCTGGTCCTGCCCGTCGGCGTCGATCCGCGTCAGGTCTTCCCCAGGCTGCGGGAGCTTGAGGACGAGGACCCGATGCTGCGCCTGCGCTGGGACCCCAGATTGCAGGAGATCCAGGTCGGTCTGATGGGCGAGGTGCAGGCCGAGGTCCTGAAAAGCCTGATCCTGGAGCGCTTCGACCTTGCCGTGGAGGTCGATCACGGGCGGGTCCTCTACAAAGAGACCATCGCCCAGACCGTGGAGGGCGTGGGGCACTACGAGCCCCTGCGCCACTATGCCGAGGTCCATCTGATTTTAGAGCCCCTGCCCCGGGGCAGCGGTCTGATCCTGACGACCAAGTGCAGCGAGGACAGTCTGGACCGGAACTGGCAGCGCCTGATCCTGACCCATCTGGCCGAAAAGGAGCATCTGGGCGTCGGGATCGGCGCGCCGCTCACCGACGTGAAGATCACCCTCGCCGCAGGAAAAGCGCACGTCAAGCACACCGAGGGCGGCGACTTCCGGCAGGCGACCTATCGCGCCGTCCGGCAGGGTCTGATGCAGACGAAGCCGGTCCTGCTGGAGCCCTGGTACCGCTTCCGTCTGGAGGTCCCGGCGGCACAGATCGGGCGGGCCATCACCGACGTGAAAGCCAGAAGCGGCAGCTTTGAGACCCCGGAAGCCCTCGGCGGGATGAGCGTGCTGACCGGGCGGGCTCCGGTCTCCTCCCTGAACGACTACGCCCGCGAGGTCGCCTCCTACACCCGCGGGCAGGGCAAGCTCCGCGTGGAGCTGGACGGCTACGACCTCTGCCACAACGCGGATCAGGTCTTATCCGAGACCGCCTACGACCCGGAGGCGGATCTGGACAACTCCCCCGACTCGGTCTTCTGCGCCCACGGCGGAGCGGTATTCGTCAAGTGGAATCTCGTCTTTTCGCAGATGCATCTGGAAAGCGTGCTGGCGAAACCGAAGCCCCGGCCCCTCACCGGCCCGCGCCGCCGTCTTTCCATCGACGAGAAGGAGCTTCAGGCCATCATGGATCGGGAATTCGGCCCGATCAAGCGGCCCGTTTACAGCGCTCCGGCCAAATTCCGGGCGCACGAGCCGGAACGTCCCCTGCCGGAGCAGCGGGTCACGAAGTATCTGATCGTGGACGGCTTCAACGTGATCTTCGCCTGGGACGAGCTGTCCGCGCTGGCGGAGCGCGATCTGGAGCAGGCGCGGCAAAAGCTGATGGAGCTGCTGGCAAACTACAGCTCCTTCACCCGAACCGAGACCATTTTGGTCTTCGACGCCTACCGCGTGCCCGGCGGCAAGGGCGAGCGCTTCGATTTCCACGGCGTCCACGTGGTCTATACCCGGGAAAACGAGACCGGCGACGCCTACATTGAGCAGCTTTGCCACGACATTGGGAAAAACGAGCAGGTTCGCGTGGTCACCTCGGACAATCTGATCCAGGTTTCCGCTCTGCGCTCCGGCGTACTGCGCGTCTCGGCGCGGGAGTTCGGCGAGGAGCTGGACCGTGTATACGGCGACATCGACGCCTATCTGCGCAGCCACAACCGCGAGCGGATGGGGACCGTGGGCGAGAATCTGACGGCGCGGACGGAGGGCGGAAGCAATGGAATTTGAAGCACTGCTGCGGCGGACGGAGGATCTCTGCGACCGCTGTGACCGCACCGGGCTTGTGACCGCAACCGCCTTTCTGACGCCCGCAGAGCAGGCGCAGGTGGCGCAGTACTACAGCCGCCGCCCCCTGCGCCCGGTCTTTTGCGGCGGACACGACGAATGCGAGCGGCGGGCGGCCTTCTTCCTCCCGGATTGGATGGAGGAGTCGGACTTCGATCCCGGCGCGTTCATCCGCTGTATTCAGATCACGGCCTACTACGGCACGCCCGGTCACCGGGATTATCTCGGCGCCCTTCTGGCGCTCGGCGTGCGCCGGGAATGGCTTGGGGATATCTGGGTGCGCGCGCAGGAGGCCTGGGTCTTCTGCCTGCCCAGCGTAGCGGGGCAGCTCTCGGGGCTGGAGCAGGCCGGGCGCGTCAGCGTCAAGGCCCGGGAGGTTCCGCTCAGCGCGGTCCCGTCCCCGGAGCAGAAGCGGAAAACCGTTCATTTCACGGTGCAAAGCCCGCGTCTGGACGCGGTGCTGTCGGAGATCTTCCGGCTTTCCAGAAGCAGCACGGTCAAGCTGATCGCCGCAGGCGCGGCAAGCCGGAACCACCTGCAATGTCTGAAAAACGACGCGCCGATCTCCGAGGGCGACGTGCTTTCGCTGAAGGGGCACGGCAAGGCCGCCGTGACGGAAATCGGCGGCGAATCGCGCAAGGGCCGGACGTACGTGACGGCGGAGATCTACCTGTAAGCGGGCGTAAATGCGCAAGCGCCTTCTCCGTCCGGGTCAGTCTCCGCCGTTCCCCCTCAGACCTCCCGCGCGCTGTCGAAGACGTCGAAGAAGGCCTTGGCCGTTTCGGGCGAGGCAGGGGCAGCCGCGGCAAAGTCGGCCTGGGAGACCATGCCGACCAGGCGGCCGTTTGCCGTGACGGGCAGGCGTCGGACCTGATGGCGGCCCATCGTTTTCGCGGCCTCCTCCGTGGTTGCGTCGGCGGGGACCGTGACCGGACCGGTTGACATAATCGTGCGGACGCGGGTGACGTTCGGGTCAAAGTTTGCGGCGACGCAGCGGACGGCAACGTCCCGGTCCGTCAACATCCCGACGAGCTTCCCCTCCCGCGAGGTGACTGGCAGAGCGCCGATGTTATGGCGGCTGAGCAGACGGGAAGCCGCGGCAACGGTCTCCTCCTTGTCCACCGTGATCAAGTGCGACGACATAACGGATTGTACCTGCATAAAAAGCATCCTCCCTTGAAATGATTGATTCCAAGGGAGGATGCCCGTTTATCCGGAAAAATATACCGGGTCCTTCAGGGCTTCAGACCAAGCTGCTCGCGGATGAAGTCGGCAGACTCGCGGACGCCGCCCTCGCGGAAGGGGTTTTCCAGTCCGGCGTCGGTCATGAACTGCTGGACGCGGGCCTCGTGGTCCCGATCCAGGATCCGGAAATAGGCGTCCACGCCGTCGCCCGTATGCTCGGTCTCCAGGCGGCAGACCTGAAGGGCGTTGTCCGCCGAAACGCAGTAGGCGATCACGTAGAAGGGCACCTCGAAGAAATGCAGGACGTTGGTCCAGTAGGAAGCGTAATACTCTTTCTCCGCCTCGTCCACAAAGCCGTAGTCCACGCAGACCTGCATGAAGACGCCGTTGACCCGCTCCGGGGTCAGCTCCTCGTCCGGGAGCTGGTAGACCTCCTCCTCAAACTTCGCAAAGGCCGCCTGGGTGATGAAGGCTTGAAGCTGGTCGATGATCTGCAGCTTCGTGAGGCCGCTTTTCTGTTCGTCGCTCAGGGTGTCGGTATATTGCAGGGCGAGGAATTCCATGGCCTGCGAGAAGGTTTCCGCCGTTTCCAGATCCTCATCCGCGCCGTAGTTGTAGAAGCCGTCGGTGAAATGACCGAACTCATGGGCGAAGGTCGTATAGTCACTGTAGTCGCCCGTCGCGTTGACCATGACGAACGGGGATTCATAGTCGTAGATATAGGTTTCGAAGGAGCCGTCCAGCTTCTTGGCGTCCCGGTGGATGTCGCAAAGGTCATACCGTTTCATAAAGCGGAAGGCGTCATAGACGGCGCCGCCGATGTTCTGCGCCGCGCTTTGCACCATTTGGTCAACCTCCTGCTCCGAGACGCGCATCGTGTAGACGCCATACAGCCCATACAACTCGTCGCTGGAAAGAAGCTCGTTCAGGATCGGAACGATCTCCGTCCGGATCTCATCGAGGAAGGCGCTTCCCTCCTCCGTGGTATAGTCTCTGCCATAGGTGACGTCATAGGCGTAGGCCGCGTAGCTTTCATAGTCGAGCGCCTCGGCCATCTGCTTGCGCACCTTGACCATGCGGATAAAGCAGTCCGTGACCGCGTCCGTGTCAAAGCTGCCGTCCGGGTCGGCGGTCAGCTCGCGGTATTCGGACAGGATCTCCTTTTCCTGCTTGGAGAAGGCCAGGAAGGTCTCGTTGGTGTAGACCTCGTAATCGTCGTAGGTCTCAAAGAAGCCCTCGCCAAAGTAGGCGGTCTCCAGATCGGTGCGGGCCGGTCCTGCGGCTAAGGCCTTGTAGAGCGTCTCCAGCTTTTCCTCCACGTTCGGGGATTCAGCCTCGCACCAGTCGTATTCCTCGGCGTAATACGAATCGGTCGTGTCCAGGCTGTGGCGAAGGTTGGCGATCGTGTCCATCGAATAGAAGGTCAGATACCGGTCGTAGGCGGCATAGTAATCCGTCAGAAGGGCTTCAAAGTCGTCGGAATCTTCGGCGTCCTCGATCAGCGCGTCAAAGGCGGCGTACAGGGCTTCCGTATCCGGACGGACGTATTCCATCTCAGCAAAGGCGACCATGTCTACGGGCACGTCGTCCCGGTAGTCGCGGAAGCCGCCGTTCTGCCAACGGATCAGAGCCTCGTCGTCCGCAGGGCTGTCCGTTTCGGTGGGGATCGGGTCGGGCTCGTCGGTGGCGGGCACGGTCCCGGTCGGATCGGTGGGGGCGGTCGTCGTCGGGTACTGGGTCGTCTCCGTCTTGGGAACGGTTCCCTGCATGGTGCAGGCGCTCAGACCGGTCAGCAGAGAGATCGCCAGGATCAGGGCAAGAATTCGTTTCATGCGTTCGCTCCTTTCTCTTTTTGCAGGGCTTCCACGAACTGTCGATATGCAAGCGGACTTCCTGCAAGCAGGGAGCCCTTGCGGTCCAGATCAAGCGGACCGCCCTCCAGCTTCGTCACCAGACAGCCGGCCTCCCGGGCGATCAGCGAGCCGGCGGCATAATCCCAGGGACACAGACGGCATTCAAAGAAGACGCCTGCCTTCCCCGCCGCGACGTAGCAGAGATCCAGGGCGGCGGAGCCGAAGCGGCGAACGTCCTGAACCAGCGGGAAGACGCGATTGAAGACGGTCAGGGTCCGCTCCGTCAGCTCGCGGTAATAGAGGGCTGTGCCGAAGATCAGAATGCTGTGCTCCAGATCGCGGTCCGCCGTGCGGATGGGTCTTCCGTTCAGGAAGGCCCCGCCCCCGCGCCGGGCGGTGTAGGTCTCGCCGTCGAAGGGGTTATACACCACGGCGTATTCCATCTCGCCCCGGTGCATCAGGCCGACGGAGACCGCACTGTTGCGGTAGCCCTGAATGAAGTTCGTGGTGCCGTCGATCGGGTCTACGATGAAGCGCCATTCCGCGGCGCTGTAGTCGCTTTCCTCAAAGCCCTCCTCCGCCATGAAGGCCGCGCCGGGCAGAAGGGCCAGAAGCTCGCGCCGCAGGAAGTCCTGCACCATCGTATCATAGCGGGTCACCAGGTCGCGGGGGCCGGTCTTTTCGCGGACGCCGCGATCTTCGTCCGCCGAGCGCACGAGCGCCCCGGCACGGCGGACGATTTCTGTGATTCTGTCTAACATAGGCGTTCTCTTTTCTGAATTGAAAGATGCTTTTATTCTACCCCGGAATCCCGAAAAAATCAACCGATTCTGCCAAATTCTGCGGATGGGATCAGGGTCTCGAGGGCGTCCGGCGCAGGGCGGACGCGGGACCACGGCCCCTGCGGGGGCGGCGGAAGCTGGAAGCAGGCAGGCTTCCCGGTGCGCGGATGACGGAACGCAAGGCGGAAGGACCAGAGGGCGATCTGCTCTTCCCCGTCGTCCGCGCCGTATTTCCGGTCGCCCAGAAGGGGGAAGCCCCGGCTGGAAAACTGGACGCGGATCTGATGCGTCCGGCCCGTATGCAGGCGGATCCGAACCAGGGAGCAGCCGTCCGCGCGGGCAAGGGTCTCGTAATCAAGGCTGGCGGGCCGGGCGTTCGGGCCGGGCTCCGTGACGACGACGGTCCTGCGGCGCTCCCGGTCCCGGGCAAGCAGGTCCTCCAGATGCCCGCGGTCCGGCGTTTCGCCGTGGACGACGGCAAGGTATTCCTTCTCAAACGTGCCCGCCCGGATCTGGGCGGAGAGGTCCGAGGCCGCGCGGGCCGTCCGCGCCAGAACCATCAGACCGCCGACGACCTGATCGAGTCGGTGGACCGTGCGAAGATTCGCGTCCGGGTCCCCGAGGGCCGCGCGAACCAGATCCGGCAGACCGCCGGGCTCATCGGTGGAGCGGATCCCCGTGGGCTTGACACAGACCAGAACGCGGTCGTCAAGATAGAGCAGATCCATACAATTCAGGCCTCCGTTGGGTGATTATGAGTTGATTTTATTATATCACGCGCGTCAAGGGCGAGACGCGGACTGAGCAGGAGGATCGCCAGCAGATTCGGGATGGACATCAGGCCGTTGCAGATATTCGCCGCCATCCAGACCGACCGGACCGGGAAAAACGGGGCAGCCGCAACGGCAAGGACGTAGAGGGTGAGGTAGATCCGCTCCGCGATCCGGCTCCCGCCGGTCAGAAAGGCCAGGCAGCGGACGGCGTAGTAGCTCCAGCCCACGACAGTCGTAAAGGCGAACAGGGCAAGACAGAGGACGATCAGACCGCGCGAGACGGACGGCGGAAACGGAAGCCCGGCTGCAAAGGCGTCCTGTGCCGCCCGAACGCCGAGCCCGCCGCTTCCGGTGACGAGCAGGACCAGACCGGTCATCGTGCAGACGAGCAGGGTATCAAAGACCGAGGCCGTCATGGAGATCAGGCCCTGCTCCGATGGGCTGACGCCCTCCGCCCCGGCGGCTGCGATCGGAGCGGTCCCAAGCCCGGCTTCGTTGGAGAAGACGCCTCGGCTGACGCCTGCGCGGACGGTTCCGATCAGACCGCCGGAAATCGCTGCGGACGGACGGACCGCGCCGCGCAGGATCCCGCCCAGCACGGACGGAAGGGCACCGGCTCTGGCGCAGAGGATCCAGAGACAGCAGGTCAGATAGAGACCGCCCATCACCGGAACCAGGACGGCGGAGAAGCGGCTGATCGCGCGCAGGTCACGGAAGACCAGGAGGGCCGTGCCGACGGTGAACAGGCAGCCAAGGGCAAGGACCGCAAGCGGGACCGTCCGGCCGAGGACGCGGATCACGCGGTGCGCCGGGACTGCACGCTCCAGCCAGACGGTGAAGCAGCTCATCACGGAGCCGACCTGGACGAAGGTGCCGACCCCGCACAGCCCCGCCGCCGCTCCAAGGGCGGCAAAGCAGACCGCAAGCGGACGCCAGCGCGCGCCGAGGCCGAGCAGGATATAGGTCGCCGGGCCGCCGGAATGGGTCCCGTCCGGGGCCGTGCGCCGGTAGCGGACCGCAAGGAAGCCCTCCGCATACTTGACCGCCATCCCGGTCACGGCGCTGACCTCCATCCAGAGGAGGGCGCCGGGGCCGCCGAGGGTCAGGGCAGTGGCGACGCCGACGATGTTTCCGGTGCCGATCGTGGAGGACAGGGCCGTACAGAAGGCTCCGAAGGGGGTCACGCCGGAGCCGGAATGGGACCGCCCCAGCAGGCGCAGCGCCGTGCCAAGACGGCGGATCGGCAGAAAGCGGAGCCGGACCGTCAGCCAGCAGCCGGTTCCGAGGATCAGAAGCAGAAGCGGCCAGCCCCAGACCGCCCGCTCCAGATGCAGCAATGTCTGTTCCATAGACGCCTCCGGGGTGGATTCTGTTCCATGTCTATGCGGTGAAAGCCGGTCTATGCCGGATCTTTCCCCCTTTGTTTTGAAAAAAGTAACAGTTCAGCAGCCCAACGGAATGGGGTTTGCCGAGCGCAAAGCCTTCCCCCCAAGGGGGGAAGGTGGCATCCGGCGTCTCACGGAAGCCGGATGACGGATGAGGGGGCGGATCGATGACAGATTCGTTATTCCGACGGTCTGCTTGTCGGAAGGTCCCCCTCATCCGTCTCGCTGCGCTCGACACCTTCTCCCCAAAGGGGCGAAGGCTCTGTCGGAGCCCTGGCAAGCTGGCCGCACCGCCGCTTCCGTCCTACGCCCTCCTGACTGGTCACTGGTGACTGGTCACTCACTGACCACTCGCATTCCGCAGGGCTGAACGGTTCCGAAATCTGAACGCAAGAATCCGCGCACAAGAAAAAAAACGCTTGCGTTTCCGGCGCCGGCATACTATAATATAAAAGTTTCAAAGAATCATTGGAAGAGAGCCTGCGACAGGCTTCCCATAAAAGTGAGGCATAATTATGGTGCGCAACAGATCACAGAAAATCAAATCCTTTTTCCAGAAAGGCAAAAGGGTTCATCTGGTCGGCATCGGCGGCGTCTCGATGCGGCCCCTGGCGCTGGTGCTCCGGGATCGCGGGCTGGAGATCTCCGGCTCGGATATGAACGCCTCCGTCTCGACCGACGAGCTGATCGCGAAAGGCATCCGCGTCTTCATCGGCCACCGGGCGGAAAACATCGAGGGCGCGGACTGCATCATCCGCACCGCCGCGGCGCGGAACGACAATCCCGAGATCGCCGCCGCCCGCGCAAAGGGCATCCCCGTCTTTGAGCGGGCCGAGGCCTGGGGCGTGATCATGCAGGAATACCGGAACGCGATCTGCATTGCGGGTACGCACGGCAAGACCACGACGACGGGCATGGTGACGCATATCTTCATGGAGGCGCAGCGGGACCCGACCGTGATGATCGGCGGCTATCTGCCTCTGCTCCATGCGGGTCACCGCGTCGGACAGGGCGATACGATCATCGCCGAGAGCTGCGAATACTGCAACTCCTTCCACAACTTCTTCCCCACCGTTGCGGTCATCAACAACATTGAGGAGGACCATCTGGACTTCTTCAAGGATCTGGCCGACATTCAAAAATCCTTCCGCCGCTTTGCCGAGCTGATCCCGTCCGACGGCGTGCGGATCGCCAACGGCGACGACGCCAACACCCGCGAGGCGCTGGCAGGGCTGGAATACCGGACCTTCGGTCTCGGCACGCAGAACGACGTCCACCCGGAGAACGTCTCCGACGACTGGCGCAGCTTCGACGTGATCTGCGGCGGAGCATTCTACGCCCACGTGGATCTGCAGGTCTACGGCAGGTTCAACACGATCAACGCGCTCGGCGCCTGCGCCGTCGCATGGACGATGGGCGTGGACGGCGAAACCGCGGCCCGCGGCCTGCACAGCTTCCGCGGCGCAGGGCGGCGCATGGAATTCAAGGGCACCTGCCGCGGCGCGGACGTGTACGACGACTACGCCCACCATCCCCACGAGGTCCGGGCCATGCTGGAGGCCGTCAAGACGATGGGCTACGACCGGATCGTGCTGGCCTTCCAGCCGCACACCTACAGCCGGACCCGCGCCCTGTTCCGGGACTTCGTTGAGGTTCTGAAGCTCGCCGACCAGCTCGTGCTGGCGGAGATCTACGCGGCCCGCGAGCAGAACACCATCGGCATTCATTCCAGCGATCTCGCCGCCGAGATCCCCGGCTCGGTCTGCTTTGAGACCCTGCCTGAGGTGGCGGACTATCTCCGCTCCATCGCAAAGCCGGGCGACATCATCCTGACCGTCGGCGCAGGCGACATCTACAAGGCCGGCGAGGCGATCTGCGACCAGGCGTAAGCCCAGGCTCCTGTCATTCATTTGTATTTTTAAGAAAAGAGGCATCTTTTATGACGAAAATCGACATTTTCTCCGGCTTTCTCGGCGCGGGCAAGACGACGTTGATCAAGAAGCTGATCTCAGAGGCGTACAAGGGTGAAAACCTGGTGCTGATCGAAAACGAGTTCGGCGAGATCGGCATTGACGGCGGGTTCCTCAAGGACGCCGGCATCCAGATCACGGAGATGAACTCCGGCTGCATCTGCTGCACCCTCGTCGGCGACTTCGGTACTGCGCTGAAGCAGGTCATTTCCCAGTACCACCCCGACCGCATTCTGATCGAGCCCTCCGGCGTCGGCAAGCTCTCCGACGTCATGGTCGCCGTGGAAAAGGCCGTCAAGGGCGAAGCCGAGCTCGGCGCGACCGTCGCCGTGGCTGACGCGACCAAGGTCAAGCTCTATATGAAGAACTTCGGTGAGTTCTACAACAACCAGATCGAGACCGCCGGCTGCATCGTGCTCAGCCGCACCCAGAGCGTGAAGGAAGAAAAGCTCAAGGCCGCCGTGGAGCTGATCCGCGCGCACAACGACCACGCCACGCTGGTCACGACCCCCTGGGACGAGCTGACCGGCGCACAGCTCAAGCAGGCCATGGAGTCCAACCCGACGCTGGACGACATGATGCAGGAGCTGATCGCCGCCCACGAGCAGGAGGAAGCCGAGCACGAGGCGGAGCATCATCACCATCACGACGAGCACGAGCATCATCACGATCACGATGAGCACGAGCATGACCACGACGAGCACGACCACTCCCACTGTGACCACGAACACGGCTATTGCGAGCACGAGCATCATCACGACCACGACGAGCACGAGCATGACCACGACGAGCACGAGCATCACCATCATCACCATCACCACGCCGACGACGTGTTCACCTCCTGGGGCCGCGAAACGGCCAAGACCTTCACCGAGGATGAGATCCGCGAGGATCTCAAGGCGCTGGACAACGCGCTGGAATACGGCATCATCCTCCGCGCGAAGGGCATCGTGCCTGCGGCGGACGGACGCTGGATCCACTTTGACCACGTGCCCGGCGAGATCGACGTGCGTTACGGCGCGGCTGACGTGATCGGCAAGCTCTGCGTGATCGGCTCCAAGATCGACGAGGCTGCGATCGCCGAGCTGTTCGGCGTGTAAACGGAGGAAGCCATGCCCATTCCGGTCTATACCTTTACCGGCTTTCTGGATTCCGGTAAAACGAAATTCATCCAGGAGACCCTGGAGGACGAGCGCTTCAACTCCGGCGAACGCACGCTGCTTCTGATCTGCGAGGAGGGTGAGGAGGAGTACGATCCTTCGACCTATCCCCACAAGGCCGTGTATCCGGAGGTCATCGACCAGGAGAACGTCACTACCGAGGAGCTGGACGCCCTGCAGAAAAAGCATCACGCCCAGCGTGTGATCCTGGAGCTGAACGGGATGCAGATGATCGTCCCCTTCTACCAGAAAATGCCCCGGGACTGGGAGCTGGCGCAGGAGGTCATGTTTGCCGACGCGACCACGATCCTGGGCTACAACGCCAACATGCGCTCCCTCGTCGTGGACAAGCTCTCCGGTGCGGAGATGGTCGTCTACAACCGCATGGAGAAGACCACCGACAAGATGCCCCTGCACAAGCTGGCGCGGGCGCTGAACCGCCGGATCGACATCGTCTACGACTACACCGACGGAACGACGGAATTTGACGACATCCCCGATCCCCTGCCCTTCGATCTGAACGCCCCGGTGGTGGAGATCCAGGACGACGACTACGCCCTGTTCTACCGCGACATCACCGAGGAGCCGAAGAAATACGACGGCAAGATCATCCGCTTCAAGGGCCAGGTCGCCCGGCTCAAGAGCGACAAGCCCGGTATGTTTGCCCCGGGCCGCTTCGTGATGACCTGCTGCGAGGCCGATATTCAGTTCATGGGTCTGCCCTGCAAGTGGGCGGACTGCCGCAAGCTGGAAATGCGCTCCTGGGTCACCGTTCAGGCCAAGGTCCAGGTCAAGCACCATCCCCTGTTCAAGGGCGTCGGCCCGATCCTGAACGCAATCGACGTCACCCCCGCCTCCGCTCCGAAGCAGGAGGTCGCAACCTTCTGAGAAAAATCAGCGCGCCGGACTCCGCTCCGGCGCGCTGATTTTTCATAACCGTTCAGCCCTGCGGATGAAGCCAACGGGACGGTTCGTCAGGAGGCCGGGACTGACCGACGCGTAAAATCCCTCCCCTTGAGGGGAGGGTGGCATCCGGCGTCCCACGCAAGCCGGATGACGGAAGAGGTGGTTTTCGTTCCGCTTGTGCATCCGACGGAACGGAATGCTTTTTGATACGGCACCTCTTCCGTCGCCTGCGGCGACACCTTCCCCTCGAGGGGAAGGACTGGGTGGAACTCGTTCCGTTTTTGCGTCCGTCGAAACGGGCTGCGCGTAAAATCCCTCCCCTCGAGGGGAGGGTGGCATCCGGCGTCCCACGCAAGCCGGATGACGGAAGAGGTGATCTTCGTTCCGCTTGTGCATCCGACGGAACGGACTGCTTTTTGGTACGACACCTCTTCCGTCGCCTGCGGCGACACCTTCCCCTCAAGGGGAAGGACTTCGGGGTGCCATTCGTTCCGCTTTCGCATCCGTCGGAACGGACTGCGCGCAAAATCCCTCCCCTGGAGGGGAGGGTGGCATCCGGCGTCCCACGCAAGCCGGATGACGGAAGAGGTGATCTTCGTTCCGCTTTCGCATCCCTCGGTACGGACTGCGATTTGGGACGGCACCTCTTCCGTCGCCTGCGGCGACACCTTCCCCTCGAGGGGAAGGACTTCGGGGTGCCATTCGTTCCGTTTTCGCATCCGTCGGAACGGACTGCGCGCAAAAATCCCTCCCCTTGAGGGGAGGGTGGCATCCGGCGTCCCACGCAAGCCGGATGACGGAAGAGGTGATCTTCGTTCCGCTTGTGCATCCGACGGAACGGAATGCTTTTTGGTACGACACCTCTTCCGTCGCCTGCGGCGACACCTTCCCCTCGAGGGGAAGGACTTCGGGGTGCCATTCGTTCCGCTTTCGCATCCCTC